>Ga0316204_10000444_pt1 | contig 153226 bp, 164 predicted proteins | sample 6monrhotite_MG_2_FD_205661 | JGI IMG/M metagenome (GOLD analysis project Ga0316204, IMG submission 205661) | Microbial mat bacterial communities from mineral coupon in-situ incubated in ocean water Damariscotta River, Maine, United States -... | ecosystem: Environmental > Aquatic > Marine >... | reverse complement strand
ATCGATTCCACAATAGTAAGGATGCGTGTTATTGTAAAAGTTCATTGGGTTTTCTCCTTTTGGTTTTGTCACCTTCCAGTTTAGCCAAAAAGCTAAGCTGGGGGAGAAGGCTCAATGAGTATCAATAGGCTTCAGGGGACTTAAATGAATAATGATATGAAGAAAAGAAAATACTCTATCGCAGCTTCCGTTATCGCATTTGTGTTTTGGTTCCTTGATGCATCAATTCATTATTTTGTATATGACGAGCCGCATTTCGAATTCATCCCAAATGATTTTAATGAACTCTGGATGCGAGCTGTTATTATTTTATTGGTTATCCTTTTTGGTATATACGCTGATTCTTCAACAAAAAAACTATTAATTAAAGAAAAACAGCTGGAGGCGACCCGCATATATGACTCAATGATATATGCAAGCCAACATATACTAAATAACCTGCTTAATCAGATGCAGCTATTTAAGATGGAAGCGTTGAAGAGTAATGATTTTGATAAAGAGATTATCAAACTTTATGATAATGCAATTGATGAGGCGACAAATCTTATACTGAGGTTGTCGCAAGTAACAAATATTACAGGCGAAAACATATGGGCATCTGTAGACCCTGCGATTTTGGCTAATATATCTAACAAAACTAATCCAGCCGACGCAAAGAGCCGCGCGACTGATTAGTGACGTTATATGTAAAAAACAATAAGGAGGTTGCTATGAATTTAATATTTAGAATGATAGCTTTATTGATAAAGTCATTTTTCAAACCAAGACTTCCTATTGACAAACCCATAAATTCTTTGCGGCTTCGAGTATTGCCCAACGACATCGACATTAACCTACATATGAACAATGGTAGGTATTTAACGATCTGCGACTTAACCAGAATCGATATGTTTATTAGAACTGGTCTAGCCAAAACAATGATAAAAGAAAAATGGATTCCAGTAATATCTGAACATACAATGAAATACAAAAAGGCATTAAAGGTATTTGAAAAATATACTATTAAAATGGAAGTAACTGGCTGGGATAAAAAGTCATTTAAAATGTTGCATACCTTCATAGTAGGCGAAAGAGTTGTTGCAGAAGGAACATCTTGCGGAGTTATTTTAAGTAAAACTGGCGTAATACCACCTGAGGTGGTTATGAAAAAAGTTGCTGCTCGTTTAAATGCAAAAACCATATAACAAGCGCATCAAGAACATTCGCTCATCGCTCACTGGACGAACAAAAGCTCCGCTTTTGTCCGCCCCTTATGCTAATCGTTATACGATTCACAAATATTAACTAACTTGGAAAAAATATTTGACTATCGAGGAATCAAATCCATCAGAAAGATTATTTGCCGACCTTTGTAATCGACAATATTTGAAAGGCTTTGTGTTTCATAGTCCTAAGTATAATGATCCTACAGAAAAAGAAGCGGGTGATGTAGTTCTGTGGGTGAGAAATATGATGGTAGTATTTGAAGTTGTTTGGAGAAACCCAACAAGTAATATCAACACAAAACAATTTATTAAAAGAATTGGAGAGAAAAGAGATCAATTAAAAGCTGGGTTTTCCGCGTATTCATTAAAAGGTGAAAAAATTACACTTGTTAATGAGGAAGGAAAAACAATCAAATATCAAAAGGAATGTTTCCAATCAGGAAATTACGTTGGTGTTGTTATTGTGGATTGTGACAGCCATTTAGATAAAGTACATTATGAGACATATAAAAAGTCGCTAAATCTACCTTTTTCAAACGCCATTATAACCAAGCAGGATTTTCTCGACCTTATAGTTGAGATAGATACGGTATCAGACTTAGTCTTTTATCTGAAAGATAGATTTGAATTTGTTAAATCTATCTATTCTGAGTGTCCAGGTATCTTTCTCGATCTAAATAACAAATCAGAAAGAAACCTGATTGGGCTATATAAAATGGGCGAAAATTCGTTTTCAGAGGCACATTGTAACGAGTTGTTGAAAAGTAATTCATGGGATATATACAGATCAAAATTCTGTGAAAAAATAAAAGCTAGGGATTCTGAAAATAGTCAAACTAAAATTATAGATCACCTTATTGATTTATTGCTACACAACCATGCAAATGAAGAATCTACTCTCTTGCATGCGTGGGAGCTAGGTATACGAACAAGAAGAGAAAGAGTTGGATTCCTTGCTGATAAAATTAGTGATGCTATTGATAGGATGAATAATGGGAACCAGCAACGGCAATTCGCATTTTATAGCCAAGTTACCGAATGCTGGAGTTTGTTTTACTTTCAATATGGTGAGAATCCGGGAAAGTTAAAGGATAATTTGGTAAATTTAAGTCAATTAAAACTTTTCAAAGAAATGAAGGAAAGCTCATTCAACTATTCTATATTTGGCTATGGTTTTAGAAAATCATCCATTGATACTGGAAACACAATTGATGAAATTAATCTTTGGATAGAAGATGCTGAAAGTTACGGTGAAGTTCCAGATGAAAAATACGAAGAAGCACAAAAGTATTTTGGCAAACCTAATCCAATGAAAATACGAGAATTTCCTCAATGAGCATTTTTCATGCACCGTATAACACGCGGCTTAACATTGACGCCGCAAAAAGACGCAGCGCAAGTTAGCCTAATCGTTAGGGCTACAATAATAAAACATGAAAATAAGCAAATTTAAATCAATGTTTTTCTTTGTTTTTATGCCTAAGAAATTCAATTCTTTGGCTGTGCGTCATCATGAACAATTCATTAATGACACAAATGAGAAGCATGGCTCGTCCTATAAACACAATGAAGAAGAGTCAAAGAAAAATAATCTAGTACAGTCCAATAAGCTAAGAAATTCTTTGCTGCATTCATTAGTAATCGTATTTCTAGCGCTCACATTATCATTAGCAGTTTCTTATGTATTTGTTAAATATAATTATTTTTCAAACCCTGCGTATGTTATGTTTTATCTGTTTGTTGGGGCTTTCACAATACTAGCTGTTACACTATGGCAAATTGGTAATGCAGAAACCGCAAGCGGTCAGTGGTTACATGAAAGAGTCCACAACTGGCTGTTTAATACTGGTTATACAGTAGGTACTTTTTTTCTTGGTTTAGGCGGAGGTATTGATGGTTTTGCTTCGATACTGCCCTAACAATACGTTTAAATCGCTGTGCAAAAAACGCACAGCTCGGACGAGCAAAAAGCGGCTCGCCGTTTAACTCAGCGTTAGATTAAAAAAATATGAATATAGAGCAAGCATTTGAAATAGCACAAGCAATCCTTCTTTCTGTTGGAGGGGCTAGCATTATTCTATTTATGCTTTCCAATTGGTTAGGAAAAGTTTGGGCTAACCGAATGATGGTTGATGAACGAGCAAAACACGCATCAGATCTTGCGGAATTAACTTCAAAATTAAAAAAAGAAGCAGAACATAATAATCATCTTCTTATGCAAAAAATCGCACTTTACAAAGAAGCTGCAAACCCAGTTTATAGAACTAATTGTAAAAGCGCAACATGAGCCGCTAACCCTATCTGATTTGCAAGCATTCGACAAAGACCGTCTTTCTACAACAGCACTCCTAGCCATGTTTGCTCCCGGTAATGTCTTTAATGAATACAACAATATGATTGATTATGTTTATGATGCCGTTGAAGAAAAACAACCGTGGAGTTTTGACATTTTTCGAGGCAAAGCATTAATATTTTTGTCAGAGGTGCGTCGAGATATAGGGTTATATAATGATAATCTTTCTTACAGTGGCACCAGATAAATCTAACAAGAAAATTAAGCCGTTCGCTTCGCTCTCTGGGACGCGCAAAAAGCAGCGCGCCCCTTATTAAAAACGTTAGCTGTAATAAAAAATGAATTTGCCTCATATAAAATACGGAACTAATGACGAAGGAAAATTTTTTGTTTCAGTAGAAGATACTGAGTTATTTGATTATGTTGATGATTACTTAACAGAAGAATGCAGTATTGAATATGAACATGTTATTTCATCTGAAAATAATGGCATACCCGTACACACAATGCTCTTATCAAAAAAAACTAACAGCATAGTACTAGAGACTGTGCTAAATAATTTATCAGTTGTTGAAATAGAAAAAATATATAAAATTAATAATAAATAAATAAAACAGCTAACAACACGCCCTAAGGTGGACAACAAGTAAAACATTTAGTTGTTCACAGCAAAATTTAATAAAGGAGAACCTTGTCGTTGCAACGCTTTTAAGTATTTTGATTCATCATACGGCGTATTTGTTTTCCAACATTTATAAACAATTCTAATCCATTTAAATGCCAGTGAACGAATGATCGTATTATGTGGTTTTCCCTTACTAACCTACTGTTCATAATAAGCTTTAGCCCAAAATGAATAGCGGACTGATTGTCCTGCCCATTCTACGAACGTCTGCCTTAAAAATTTTGGACAACTGTACCGCCAATGCGTCCACTTCTTTTTCCCGCTCTGTTCGATTACTGGTGCGATACCCGCATATTTTTGAATTTCGTTAGCTGACTGATATCGTGTTCGATCAGAACCAAAGGCAACAAATATTCGGGGCGCTAATTGAGATCCGGCACCCGGTAAACTATCAAATATAACGCGATCATTTTGCTTTTCATAGCGTTGTTTAATTTCTTTATCGAGTCGCTCAATTGATTCAAGTAAGCATTTTAATTGTGGTATTAATACTTCTATCATTATTTTATTCTGTTCAATCACGCCAAGGTCGTCTGTTAATGCCATAGCAGATTTGATTTCTTCAACTCGCCTTTCATTCACCGCAGGGTATCGTGAATGATGTTGTTTTAAAAAATTCATTATAGTTTGTTTGCGCGCTTTTTTTACTGCGTCTAATGATGGCCACTTTTCCAGAAAATCACAAAACAAATGAGTGTCTTTTTCTTTAAACCAATCAAGCACTTGAGGATAGTAATTTTTAAGCGTTGCGATAATACGATTAGATAAATCAACTCTATCTTGAACAACTTTACGACGGTATTCAAGAAGCTGTGATAACGCTCTGACGTTAACTGAATCAGGACGTACGACATCAAGCTTATCCATATGTTGTTCTAATATTTCTGTTTGGAAAAAGGCGTCACTTGGATCATTTTTTGCACCACTATGAATAAATGCTTTTCGATATTTTGCAACGGTCGAGGGATTAATTGAAAAGAGTACAAGATGGTCATATTTGCTTAATGCATAAATGAGCGGCCCTTTTGTGAGCTCACAAGCCACTGCAATAGTACGGCCCGGATATCTTTTTTTTAGTGACATGACCCACTCATGCAAAGATTCAGGCTTACTCAATATAACTGAATAGTAATATTTTGATGTGCCGATAACATGTTCACAAACATCATGTTTTTTATCTGCCCAGTCTATACCTACCAATACGGTAAAATCATTGATATCAAACTCTTTCATATCACACCTCCTGGGTGTAAAGTTAGTTTTGGAATGTGCTTGGAATTTGTTTCTCGCAGGTCTTATAGATAGTCGGTGCACGAAGATCCCTGAGTATGCGTTATAAAACAAAAATGCTGTCTGTTGATCCGAACGTCTTGTTAGAAACATTGAATGTTTGCAAGTCAATATTCGTGATCAACAGAAGCATGTTCCACTAAAATAATATAAAGAACAATCGTGGGTTTAATGGAACAGTCGAACTATAAGTAAGTCAAGCGCGTTCGCTATCGCTCTCTTGCGCAACCAAAAGCCGTGCTGCACGTTTTTGGTTGCCCCTTATGTAAATTGTTAGACTATTTTTTAGAAACGTATGCGAAACATTGCCAGGAGTAATAATTTTGAATCTGCTTGTTAAGATTTTAGTTACGATTGGTAGTATTGCTTCTATTGGTTTTGGAATGTGGCACTTCTTTGTACCCGAAACATGGAAGTGGTATTCATATATTGATATCAATGCGACAGAATTAATTTTAGCTATTCGATCTATTAATGTGTTCTTCTCTTTATCTTTAGTTTTGTTCGGGATCGTAAATTTACTATTTATTTACGGTAATAAATCGAATAGGTATTCGATAATTGTAATGCTTGCCGCAGGAAGTATTTTGTGGGTGACGAGGTTGGTATTTCAAGTTATGTATCCACAGGGTTCAATGAATTCTACTCTCCAATACGGCATGCTATCAGTTTTCATTATTGTTTCTCTATGCTACATAATTTCACTAGTTATTATGCTGGCAAGTAATACTGTCGACTAAAACAGATTTACAAGAACGATTCATTATGAAATTGATCATCATAATCCTGATTAACGTTTTGTAAGATACTATAATATTGAGTACATAACAAAAAGCACACTTCGGGTTGTTACGTATAACAAGAAAAATCACATCGCCTATATCCGTTCGGTAATGCTCTATCGGATTTCCGTGTTATACAAAGCTACAAATTTCCGTTTAGGATCGAAGCTGGGAACATATTTGGCACAAATGAGTATTTTCCTTTCTTCAAGACTAAAGCTAAGGCAATTCGTTTTACTTTGTCGGAAAAATGAATTTGTTAAATTGAGAAGACTAGTTATGAATATAGGCACATTAGATACTGTCAAACATCGGGTTCCGTTCATCTCCCTGATAGCATTTTTGCTAATTACTTTTGGTTTGGCCTGGGGAATCGTGGCGCTGTTCATTTTTCTCCCTGATCAGATGACCGCGCTATTTGGCGAATTGTCCGGAGAACATCCACTCTTCTTCTTGGCGGTGTACTCACCGGCAATCGCTGCTTTTATCGTTGTCATTTACTACGGTGGCGTTGGAGGATTGCGGCGTTATCTTTCTCGATTATTGTTATGGCGCTGCTCTTCGGCCTGGTATGCCTTTTTGATTGTCGGCATTCCGCTGCTTTTCTTTGGCGGTGCTGCGGTGAAGGGAAACCTTTTTTCTGATCCGTTTCCGTTTTCCTCATTTCAAGCACTTGTCGTTGCAATGTTATTGATGGCCATCAAAGGCCCTATCGAGGAATTCGGCTGGAGAGGACTAGCCCTGCCGCTGTTGCAACGTAAGTTCGCACCGCTCTGGGCTGGACTGATTATTGGTATTATTTGGGGCTTATGGCACCTGCCCGCATTTTTGTTAAGCGGGACGCCGCAAAGCGCCTGGTCGTTCGCTCCGTTTTTTATTGGCTCGGTTGCCGTCAGCGTGATCGTGACTCAATTATTCAACGCCTCGCGTGGCAGTATCCTTCTCCCCGCACTGATGCATTTTCAGCTTATCAATCCCATCTGGCCCGACGCACAACCTTACGATACATTCTTTTTCGTGGCCGCTGCGATTCTGGTTGTTTGGTACAATCGAAATACGATGTTTACCAGAGAAGGTGCCATCACTGAGGTTATTCCCAGCCTTAAGACGAGATGATGCCGAGTGATTCAGAAAATGGCACAGGTTCGTGGGTTCCGACATGGAAGTGGAAAACTGATGTGTAAACATGGCCAGGCAGTATTAAACCCTCGTGCGTGTTTTAGTTTTGATAGTACGCTCGAGTTGATACTGCCATGCCTTTTTTATCTCCTGATAGTCTCGCTACCAAATACCGCAGCGGCATATGAAGCGGTATCTGATTTGACAAAAAAATTTCAATCGACACTTGATGGCTTGCAGAGACAATATGGTTTCCCGGGCGCAACAGCAGCCTATGTTTTACCTGATGGCACCGCCGGGGTTGCCGCAACAGGGGTTGCTGATATTGAAGCTGGGACACCGATGACGGTTAAATCGCGCATGCTTTCAGCCAGTATTGGCAAGACCTTTGTTGGAGCGACAGCGGTAGCGCTTGCACGCGAGGGCATACTGGATCTCGATATCCCTGTGTCGCGATGGCTAGGAGACCGAAAGTGGTTCACCCATTTGCCCAATCACGATGTGATCACCTTACGCCATCTTCTAACTCACAGTTCGGGATTGCCGGATCATGTGCATATGGAGAGCTTTGCCAACGAGGTCTCTCGCAAATGGCGCGAGAAAGAGAATGCATTCCCACCTGAAGCTTTGATTCGGCTTGTTCTGGACTTGCCACCACTTTTTGAGGCTGGCAAGGGCTGGGCTTACTCAGACACTGGCTATATTCTGATCGGGCTTGTGATCGAAAAAACCACTGGAAAAAGATACTACAATGAGATCAAGAAGCGGTTCGTGAAACCACCAGGTCTGTCGCTAACTGCTCCAGCTGACCGCCGTTTTTTGTCGGGGCTAGCCGCTGGATACATGGCGGCAAATAATGCTTTCGAGTTTCCCCCGAAAAACCATTACAGCAGATGGCGCGATGGTGTGGCATCCTGGTATCGAATGGACTGGCGGTGGTCTGGTGAGCAATTCACGTGATCTCGTTCTTTGGGGCAAGGCGCTTTTTGAGGGGCATGCAATGTCAGCCCCCTATTTGGCAGAGCTTCTGAAATCGGTACCGATTAATCCGGGCACGCCCGACATTCAGTATGGATTAGGTGTTGCGATATATCTCACAGGCCCCTTTGGCCCAGTGTACGGTCATGGTGGCTGGATACCGGGATACAGTTCTAGCCTCCGCTACTACCCAGACCATAAGATCGCCATCGCTTTCCAGATCAATACTGATATCGGTATAGTAGACAACACAACCAACGTGATGCGTGAAATGGAAACACGGCTTGCTGAAATTGTCATATCTGCAAATTTGAACAATACACGATGTGCATCAAAATGTAAGAGCATAGAGAAATGAAAGAGTTACCTATAAATACTAAGCAGTGAGCAGAAGAAGCATATGTGGCTCTAGAAGTAGCTTGGCTCTTATTAGAAGAAGAGTATCCTTTCTTAAAAGAAAATGAAAAAATAGAGCTAATTGGTTATGCTCCTGAACTAGCCGGAATGCATCGTGGTATCACTGACAAGAAAAAAATAAATAAAACTCTCGAAACTGTTTGCGAGAGTGTAGCAGAAGACCTTAAACGTAAGGATGAAGACGAACCAATTCACTATTCAATATGTTTTTTATTAGCTTATTTGGAGTCAAATATAATATTCGGTTTTATTAGCGAAAGAAAATCAGAATCAATTATGGAATGTTTGTGTGAAAACTATGTTATTAGCGAACATGCATAACAAGACAATCAAAACGATGTTCAAAAACGGTGCTTCACACACGCTTTTAACTGTCTTTTATTTTACTCTTTAGTATTACTAAGAGATTAACAGATGACAATTAAAGTAAATTATTTAGTAATGTCAAAGGGATAGAGTTTCTTCTTTCTGGCATTGTTGATGGAAGTGATATTGTTAATATTCATAAAGAGGTTCATACGCCAGATACAATTGCAGCATTAAGGTATAAAATCATATATAAAAGTAAAGTCACAGAAAACTATATCTCCCAAGAGAAAATAAAAACTATTTCTGAATTAGACAGGAAAATACAAAGTATAAACGACAATATAATGACAGCTTACATATCACCAAACGATTTAATAAGGTCTCTTGGAAAACTATAACAAACGATGTGTCAAACAACATTAAATCATTCAACACCCGAGAAGATGCAGACAAATAGATAGCAATAGAATTAAACAAAAACTAATAAGGCGGTTAAGTAAAGTGCCGCGCACTGAATACTCCTGTCGTCGCACCACTTACAAAGGTCGTTAGGATTAAAGCAACGTATATATTCAAAAGGATAAAAATTGAGCGACGATACAAACAATATTGATTCAATAGCCATCAATGAAGTACAACTAATTTTAGCAGAGAAGCGCACATCATTAGCTGTAATGCGAACAGGTATAGCTGTTATGGCTTTACCACTATCGGTTATGAGTGTGCTGATTGCCACATCAAAATATTATGATGTCACCCAGGTTTTATATATTCTTGTCCCGCTGGTAGCACTTAATCTCACTTTAATTATTTTTGGTGTTTACCTGATTATCCACTCAATACTTCAAATGAGACATTATGATCGCTTTATTAATAAGATAAAACGGAATCATAGTATTATTAGAGAATTTATTGAGTAAATTAAGGAAAAAATCCTAGCCATACAAATGCAGCCGACGAAAAACGTGCGGCTGATTTGCGACGTTAGGCTTTAAAAAATCAGCATCATCAGCTATAATTTCCCAAACTACCGTTTGGGAAATAACATATGCCAATTATAAAGACAGATAGAGAATCCATAATTAAGAATAGTATTCACTTGTTTAAGGTACATGGCTACTACAGCACCACTATGGCCGCCATTGGTGAGTCTTGCGGCTTAATCAAAGGAAGTATTTATCATCATTTCAAAAGCAAGGAAGAATTGGCATTGGAATGTCTAAAATACATCCATGAGTATTTTGTTACTGAAATATTCTCAATCGCCAATACAAACTCTCTACCCTCTAAGAAGAAATTGAGACTATTTACAGAGAGAGTAGAAGAATATTTTTTAAATAGTGAAGGCGGATGCCTACTAGGTAATTTTGCATTGGAAATCTCAAATAACATTCCTTCATTAAAGGAGGAAATCGTTGATTATTTCAATAATTGGGAAAAGGCTTTGTATGAAATATTAAAACCCGAGCTAGGTAAAAAGCTTTCTATAGAAAAGGCTATGCAAATTGTATCGGGAACTCAAGGAAGCATCATGTTAATGCGTCTATACGGTAATCCTGACGCATTCAAAATACAAAATCGTGAAATCATGAATCTATTGCCTTAAAATATTTTACAGGGCTACCAAACAACCGTTAGTTATAACCAAGAGGAGAAACACCATGTCATACTTTAAGAAATTCAGAGGCTTATCTGCATCTGTATCGCCAGCACCACCATTAAGGCAAGTTGGCTTTGTTTGGCTCGGGGCTTTTTTGGCTGCCGCAGTCGTAGGTTGTTTGGCTTATTATACCAAACAACCGTTAGTTTTGGGCTCGTTCGGGGCATCAATATTTGTACTTTTCATACTTCCTGACACACCCTTTGCTCAACCTCGTAATGTTATTGGAGGTCATTTTGTATCCACGTTGGTTGGTTTAGTGTTCCTGCACTTCATCGGTCCTGATTGGTGGAGCATGGCTTTGTCACTAGCAACTGCTCTTTCGTTAATGCAACTATTGAGAGTGCCTCATCCTCCGGCGGGGTCAAATCCATTTATTGTGTTTTTGGTTGGTGCAAACTGGGAATTCCTGTTAACTCCAACACTACTAGGTGCTATCCTGTTGGTAATTGTAGCTTTACTTTACAACAACCTTTCAACGGAACGGAGCTACCCCAAATATTGGCTGTAATAGCCTAACAAAAGCACACACGCGGACTGCCAAAAACGTTAACTGTTTAATGTTTGGAATAAATTCATGAAGAAACTAAAAAATTCAGGATATAAAGCATTAGTAATAGTTGAAGACATTGGATTACTGGTTATAGCTATTTCGACAGTCATTGCAATGAGCTTTGAAATTGTATCGATGATTAAAGCCATCGAGGTAACGTTAGCAGATCTCTTATTACTTTTTATATACCTTGAAGTATTGGCAATGGTTGGAATATACCTTAAGTCAGGCAAGCTGCCTGTTCGAATGCCTCTTTATATTGCTATAGTTGCAGTAGCGCGTTACATGATTCTTGATATGAAAAATTTGGATACATTAAGAGTTCTTGGTCTTTCAGGTGCTGTATTTATACTAGCTGCATCTATATTAGCTATACGATATGGACATAGTAAATTTCCCTATGAAAATAAAAAAGACGACGAATAAGCGCATTAAATCGTTCACTAATACTCACTGGACAAACATAAGCCCCGCTTTTGTTCTCCACTTATGATCATCGTTATATACCTATACCGTAAGAGAGAAATATGAGCAATCCGATCATCGCAGACAATAAACCGGTTAAAGTGATTCTTTCAAAAGGACAGGAATATCATTTTTGTACTTGCGGAAGATCTAAAAGCCAACCCTTTTGTGATGGCTCACATGTTGGAACATCATTTAATCCAAAAGTCATCGTTTCAGAAGAAGATGGTGATGCTTATTTATGTGCCTGTAAGCATAGCGGCAACAGACCTTTTTGTGATGGTACACATAAAAAATTTAGTGATGAGCAGGTGGGTAAAGAAGGCCCAGGTTTAGAATCACAGCAAACGGATATACCGTTTGCTGTTGCTACGACTGTGGAACCAACCGTCGAATTCATTCATCAGTTAGCAAAAGAAGGACTGACGACTATGGGCCATCACGGCCCCATGACATCGATGGGGGTACCTCGTCATGAATTACCTCATTGGGATGATCTTCAAATCATGGTTGCTCAAATGGCAACCAAGCCTTTGATGGAAGACCATAGCGTTTCTACTGAACTGGTTATAGGGCCGGATGCCAAGAAACCATTATCACTCAAGATTCCTTTATTTGTATCAGATATGAGTTTTGGTGCCTTGTCAGAAGAGGCGAAAGTCGCCCTGGCTCGAGGCGCTGAGCTTTCGGGCACAGGTATTTGTTCAGGTGAGGGAGGGATGTTACCTGAAGAGCAAGCAGAAAATTCACGATATTTTTACGAATTAGCGAGCGCGCAATTCGGTTACAAGGAAGAATTACTACAAAAGGTTCAAGCATTTCACTTTAAGGGTGGACAAGGTGCTAAAACCGGGACTGGCGGCCACCTTCCCGGCAACAAGAACAAAGGGAAAATATCTCTGGTTAGAGGAATACCAGAAGGACAACCCGCCATTTCACCACCGACTTTCAAAGACCTTTCTACCGTAACTGATTTTAAGCGTTTTGCAGATCGTGTTAGAGAGATCACGGGTGGTATACCTATTGGTTTCAAACTCAGTGCAAATCATATTGAAAAAGATATTCAGTTTGCACTTGATGCGAGTGCTGACTACATCATATTAGATGGTCGAGGTGGAGGGACTGGTGCTGCGCCTGAAATATTCAGGAACCATATTAGCGTGCCAACGATTCCTGCACTTGCAAGAGCGCGTCGATATTTAGATGAACAAGGCGCCAGTGGTCGTGTCACGCTTATTATAACCGGCGGTTTACGAGTACCGATTGATTTCGTAAAAGCGATGGCACTGGGTGCTGATGGTATTGCAATTTCAAATAGTGCAATGCAAGCAATTGGCTGTGTTGCTGCGAGAATGTGTAATACCAACAATTGTCCAGCAGGTATAGCTACTCAAAAAGAGGAACTGCGTAAAAAATTAGATATTGAAAAATCGGCAATGCAATTAAATAATTTTTTTACGGCATCTGCAGAACTCATGCAAGTCATGGCACGAGCCTGTGGACATGATTCATTAAACCAATTCAATAAGGATGATCTTGCAACCTGGCATCGTGAAATGGCTTTATTGTCAGGTGTTAAGTTTTCTGGCTTTGTCAATTCAATAAATGAGGTATAACTATGTCCTCCAGCTGACACCAAAAATACGGCGCAGCTGAGTATTAACATTACAATTTCTTAAACGGAACAACCACTGAACTATCAATATTTTTTCCTTCCGGCACCCAGGCATGTCCATACACAATTTCATGACTAACAGGTAATAAACCATCCACTCGAAATTGTTCATACACTTTCATCATTTTTTGTAATTTATTTTTGCCGGTGATGTTATGTGAACGGCCTTGCATGACATTATGTGCACCAATTTGTTTTAAATCACGCATGACTGTTTTAACGTCCTTATACGTCACTGTTAGCATTTCCATATCCATGACGGGATCTAAGAAACCGCTTTGCATTAAGGCGTCGCCTACATCATGCATATCAGCAAAGGCATTGACGTGTGGCACATCATCAACCTCTGCCCAACTGTGACGCAGCTCTTGTAACGTATCTGGCCCCAAACTACTAAACAGAAGCAAGCCGCCAGGGGCAAGTACCCGCTTGAACTCTTTAAAAGCTTTTGGTAAATCCTGACACCATTGTAATGTTAATCCTGAAATAACTAACTCTACACTCGCATCAGCAAAGGGAAGACTTTCAACATCCGCATTAACGTAACGAAGTTGTCTGTTCCAACGCTGTTTCAAACTACGCTTAGTTTTTGCCTGCTTAAGCATATTACATGCGATGTCCAATGCAGTAATTTTTGCTTTGGGAAAACGCTCTGCCAGTAATTGACTAACAAACCCCGTACCCGAACCAGCATCTAAAATACTAACGGGTTTCATTGCCATCAAACTCATTCGTTCAACTAAACGATTAGCCACTTCTTTTTGTAAAATAGCTGCAGCATCATATGAGCTGGCGGCCTTATCAAAAGCTGAGCGCATAGCGTGTCGATCAATTTCTGCAATATCTAATGGTTTATCTTCTTCACTGCTTTTCATAAATAAAATTCTTTATATTTTCTGCACATAATTCAGGATTAGAAATAAAAGGCGCATGCCCTGTTTTTTCCAGAATTAACTGTTTAATATTGGGAAACATTTTTTTAAATTCATTTTTTACGGTGACTGGCACTAAGGTATCTTTTTCACCTAAAATAATCATTGCTGGAGTTTCATCTATATTGTCATGCCTTAAGTCTGTTTCACTCAAAATCGCAAGCCCTTTTTCTAATGCTTTAATATTAGGTTCGCCTCGTTCCATTAATTTATTATTGAGCTCTCGCAAACTCTCTCTTGCTAAATCACTGCCCCGTATTTGTAAAGATAAAAAGCGTTTTAATGTTTTCTTGTAATCGTTTTTAAGCTCTTCAGAAAAGCTGTTGAAAACAGTTTGTTCCATTGCTGACGCCCAGTCTTGTTTTTTTGTAAAACAAGGTGTTGTTGCAACAAACACAACTTTGTCGACACTCACATTTTTTCTTTTTAAAATATTTTGTGCAATCAAACCGCCTAGTGACCACCCTATTACACAAACGGGTGATGTTAAATTTTTAATGTATTTTTCGACTACGTCAGTAAAAGAATCAAGTGTGAATTTATTTTCGATATTTTTGCTAAAACCAAACCCAGGCAGATCTATCGCATGCGTTTGGCAACTCGCAGATAACAATTCATTGAATATTCCCCATAAGCCACCATGCATACCCCAACCATGCAGTAGTACGACATTATGGCCAATGCCTTTTATTTCACTGTAAATTTCCGACGTCATTTTTTAGAAATTTCGCTTAATGCAACTAATAGTTTATCGACCTGTTCTTCTGTATGCGTTGCAGAAAAAGTCACACGTAAACGAGCGGTCTCTTCTGGCACAGTAGGTGGGCGAATAGCGCTAATTAAGATATTTTTTTCTAATAGCTTCTCACTCAACGCTAATGCCTTTTCGCTGCTACCGATAATAATGGGTTGAATAGGAGTGATTGAATCCATTAACTCAAACCCGAGTTCAACAGCCCCTTTTCTAAACTGACTAATCAGGCTTTTCAGTTTTTCTCTACGCCAACTTTCTTTTTCAACTAACGTCAAACTTTGGCGTGTTGCCGCTGCAACCGCAGCAGGCAGTGCAGTGGTAAAAATATAACTCCGTGATTGCTGAATTAACGTTTCAATTAATGCTTCACTCCCCGCAACAAAAGCACCTGCGGTTCCAAAGGCTTTACCTAATGTGCCGACAAGAACAGTAATCTGATTATTATCTACACCAACATGTTCAATAATGCCTTTTCCTTTTTCACCCAGAACACCGATACCGTGTGCATCATCAATCATTAATGCTGCATTATTCTTTTTTGCCAAGCTAACTAACTTGTTTAAAGGCGCCAGATCACCGTCCATGCTAAACACACCGTCACTGATAATAAATTTATTATTCGATTCAGAATTTGTTAAGCGATCTTCTAAATGATGTGTATCAAGGTGAAGAAAACGACGTCGTTTAGCACGCGATAATAATGCCGCATCTAACAATGAAGCATGATTGAGTTTATCTTCATAAATTTCGCTGTGACGATCGCATAAAGCAGACACTACACCAAGGTTTGCCATGTAGCCTGTCGAGAATAATAAAGCACGTTCAGTGCCCATAAAGTTGGCAAGCTCTTCTTCTAAAGCATGATGCTCTACTGAATGACCAGAAACTAAATGCGCTGAACCACTTCCAACGCCATAATTATCAGCAGCTTGTTTAAAGCTATTAATAAGATCTGGATGATTGGCTAAGCCAAGATAATCATTACTGCAAAAAGATAAAACTTTTTTACCGTCAATGACAGGTTCAACAGACTGAGGGGAGGTTAAAACTTTACGCGAACGATAAAGATGCTCAGTTTTACGAGCAGCCAGTTCAGTCTTTAATTTCGTGTTTAAATTCATATAGCGAACTAACGCAAAGTACGCGGAGGCGCAAAGGGCGCAGAGTTTTTAAATTTATTTTTCATAAGAAGCAAACTTAAAATATATTACGTTATAGTAAAAACCGAGCTTTAGAACAGCAAAAAAATAATTTTCTTTGCGTTCTCCGCGTCTTTGCGCACTTTGCGTTAAAACCTCTTTTTCTAAATAGCTTTAATACCTAAGCGCTTAAATAATTCCATATCGTCATTCGTTTCTGGATTCGGTGTAGTCAATAATTTATCGCCATAAAAAATAGAATTTGCTCCAGCAAAGAAACACATGGCCTGCATTTCATCACTCATTTTTTCTCGTCCCGCAGATAAACGAACATAAGACTTTGGCATTAATATACGAGCAACGGCAACACTGCGAATGAATTCTAATGAATCTAAATCGTCACCCTTTTCCATCGGTGTTCCGCTGACACGAACCAACATATTGATTGGTACACTTTCAGGATGTTGTGGTTGGTTCGCAAGCTCTTGAAATAAACCAACACGATCTCGACGACTTTCGCCCATTCCAACAATACCACCGCAACATACATTCATGCCTGCATTGCGTACACGTTCAATCGTATCTAATCTATCTTGATACGTGCGCGTGGTAATGACTTCACCATAATATTCTGGTGAGGTATCTAGATTATGGTTGTAATAATCTAAACCAGCTTCTTTTAGTTCTGCTGTTTGTGCGTCGGTCAACATACCTAATGTGACACAACTTTCCATGCCTAACGCTTTAACTTCTTTGATCATTTTAATAACAGGGGCAAGATCTTTATCTTTTGGGCTACGCCATGCGGCTCCCATACAAAAACGACTAGATCCATTGTCCTTTGCAATTTTGGCAGCGGCGATGACTTCTTCTAACGGCATTAAAGGTTCCACTTCTAACTCAGTGTCATAACGCGCACTTTGTGGACAGTACCCACAGTCCTCTGAACACTTGCCCGTTTTAATACTTAATAAGGTGCTAACCTGAACTGCATTCGCATCAAAGTTTTTACGGTGAACTGTTTGTGCTTCAAATAACAAATCATTAAACGGCATATCATATAACGCCGTAATGTCATCTACCGTCCAGTCATGACGTAATGGCTCAATTTCTTTTTCTAATTTATCCATCATGGCACTCATGACTTTTCTCCTTCGTTTAATTTATTTTCTATTACAACGTCTTGCCAATCTTCTTTTTGGGTTTTAATTAATTCCCAGATTGTCCAGGGAACTAAAATGATGCCAACAATACCGCCCATTAAAATCCAAAGTTTCCAGTCTGTTCCAAAAAATGTTCCAACCGGTATCACAACACCAATCATGCCGTAATAACGATAAGCTGCCTGTTGTGTATAGTGGCCTACAAGTTCATTTGGATGATGACGCGCAATAATGTAAATCATAATCGAAAGACCAAACCATAAAATGGGTGGCACAATCATTGCGATAAACATAAAAATCATTGATATCTTTTCTTGCTCGGTTAATAAAATAATGGGCGCGACCACCAGGCCAGGGGTTAACGACAATAAGTTGCCCAGATTAAAAAAGCGCGCAAACATTCGGGCATTATCCGCAGTAATGATTTTTGTCTTTTCAGTATTTTGATTTAAAGCGTCGATCTGACTTGTCATAGCTATATTTTCGCTTGTCGGAGGGTAATTTCAGTTACAATAACTACTTTCTACAGTAGCGTGAATGATAAACACCTTAGATTAGGTGTCAACTGATATGGATATCAATGATTTACAACTGGTTAAAAAACAGCCTATCTGATTTTCTTTCTAAACAGTGCTTATTGTGTCTTAGTCCCACGATTAATGAATACCTGCTTTGCTCTGACTGCGAGTCGGAATTACCCAAAAATACGTCTCACTGTGTGATTTGTGCAGTTCCATTTTCCGCATTACAAATGACAGAAAATAGCCTGGTTTGTGGTAAGTGCCAGAAAGCACCACCGCACTACACAACCAGTCTCATTCCACATATTTATGCCTCGCCACTCAAACAACTTATCTCTCAATTAAAGTTTCAGGGCAATCTCACCGTTGCGCCTCTACTTGCAGAAAACTTTATTCACTCGATAAAACACCGTAAAAATAATCTTCCTGAATGTATTATTCCCGTCCCACTTCACCCCCAACGCTTACGTGAACGCGGCTTTAATCAGGCGCTTGAATTAGCCCGAATAATCGCCAGACAACTCGATATCCCGCTGGATTACTCGTTGTGCCAACGAAATAAATCCACCCCTTTTCAAAGCGGTTTAAGCGCAAAACAGCGTAAGCTCAACTTAAAAAATGCGTTTGTTGTCACCAAACCACAATCCTATAAACACGTCGCTATTTTTGATGACGTTGTCACCACCGGCACAACGGTCAATGAATTAGCAAAACAACTAAAAAAAAGTGGTGTTGAAACCATAGAAGTCTGGGCAATTGCCAGAACGGCAAACAAAGATAGCTAGATTCCCGCTAAGAACATGCGGGAATGACGTACTGAATAAGATATAGACTTTAAGAAGCCGTTAAGAGAGCTCGTCATTCTGGAAAATTCGATAGAATTTATCCGGAATCCAAACGTTAAACCACTAGATTCCCGCTAAAAGCATGCGGGAATGATGTGCATTATTTATGCACAGCAAAAGTTAAATCAAAATTTATAAAATCTTCGCACAGGCAATAAGAAGTCTTAGAGCAAGGAAAAAGTTGACGAAAAAGCTGAGTTTACATTAGTAAATGAAAATTTTGAGGAGATTTTTGATGCCGCTATCAGGCTTCTTATTGCCTGTGCGGTGATTTTTAGAAGTTTAGGTAGAAATCGAGGAACGGCCCCGTACTTTGATACTCAGTCCCAATACTCGTTGCGCTATCAAGATTAAATTGTTGATGTTGCCAACCACCCTGTAAACCAAAACCTTCGCGCCATTCGTACGAAACTTTTGCACGATAATCAAAAATTCGATGATTATTAGAATCCAGGTGACTACCTTCTATACCGGCAGATAATCCTTTTAAAGGTAGCGAATACAATGCTGAGGCATGCAATAGGGGTAAGACTTTTTGAAAATAGTTAGAACCCTGATCTTCAGTCGTTCTTTGGTATCCGGATAAATGACGTAGTGTCACACCCAGGTCAATATTCATATTTTTTGTTTCCCATGGATATGTCCATGTTGCGTCGTATTGAGCAAAGTTAAGTGAGCTGTTATTGGTTGCGGGTACAACTTCTGCACCGAAATTAGTAGTTTGGAAATTCGATAAATGATTAAATTTAAAATTAAGTAAGGGCTCACTCTGCTCTGCGACCGATGGAGTCACGTAAGCAGCTAACAGTATAGCGGCTACCGTTAATAATTTTCCTGATTGAATATTTATCATCTTCATGTTTTAAATAAATACGTAGTTTTTAAGTTTAGCTCATCCATAAGCTGTAAAACTTGTGGGGGAATGACTGGTATAAAAATTATAGCAGAGTCTTTAGCAATGAAACCAGAATACAGCAATCACAATTGTTATTTATTGTGAACTGTTACTTTTCCGGAAAACCAATTTCTTTTAATGCTGAAACCCGATTATTAGTGAATTTTATCAAACCCGCTTTTAAGCTCCCTGTTTTTTGTGCACGCTGGTAAGCTTGAAGCGCCTCTTTATTTTTACCTGATTTTTCCAGCGAAATAGCCAAACCCAGCCACCAAATTCCCACAGCCGGACGAACCTTAACTAACTTAAGATAAATATCGATCGCTTTTCGATGATTTTTTACTCGCTGATACGTTGCGGCCAGCAAAGCATAATAATCTGGCTCAGCAGTCATATCTGCCCTGCCTTGCTCTAAAATTCTAATTGCCAATTGCGGGTTATTTTGCTCTAACAACACACGTGCATATAATTTTGCAAACTGTGGATATTCAGGTGATATTTTTACGCCTTCACTTAATAGTTCTGCAGCATTTATAAGTCGACCCGATTTAATATAAATACCTGCTAACATTTCACGCGCTTTTATGTGAGGAATATATAATGATAATGCTTCGCGTAAATATTCTTTACCCTGGTGTAATCTACCCTGTTGTAAAAATTGATAACCCTTTTTATATGCAATTTCTGCTAATTGTTTATTATTAAGAGGGCGCCGTGTTTTTTTAACTTTTACTGGCGCTGAATTATCCTGTTCTTCAATATCAACAGCATTATCAATTTCATCGTCTAAATTTTCATTAATGACTACTTTTTCTTTTACCTGCTTTATTGGTTTAGTTTTTTTAATTACGACTTTTTTAGTTTGTATTTTTTTAATAGGTTTAACTATTTTTACTTTATTAACAACAACAGCCTGATTATTTTGTTCCGTTCTATCCCATAACAAATAAAAGATGACAGCCATTAAAGCTACCAGAGTAAAAATAACTGTAAACGTTAACCAGTTAAATGGTTTTTGATCCGGTCGGGATTCCCAGGTTATGTTATGACTTAGTGATGCAGATGTTTCCAGATCTCGCGAACGTCTTTTCTCAAGATCTTTTAACATTTGATTAATCAGGCTCATTATAAATTCCGATACTGACTAACGTAATAGAAAATAAGAAAAAAAAGAAACAGAAATTAGTCCGGCTGTTACACTTAACCAAAAAACAGAATTGTTCCGTGTATGACTAAGTTGCGCATCTTCTGTGTCTTTAATGGCTGCACGCATGTTTTTTTCTGCAACATATTTTGTTCCCTGACCATACGCAGACATCATCGATTTATGTGAAAGAATATTAATCAAACGGGGAATTCCCCGACTGGCTTTATATAATCGTGCCATTGCCTTTATTTCGAATAAATTACCACCTTTATAACCAGCAATCCCTAAACGATGAGTTAAATACAATTCCATTCCTTCTCTGTCGATAGGTTTTAACTGGTATGAAAAAGTTATACGTTGTTTTAACTGACGTACATTTTTTTCATTAAGTACTTCATCTAATTCTGGCTGACCAAATAAAATAACCTGTAATAATTTTTGTTTTTCGGTTTCCAGATTAGTTAACAGACGTAATGCTTCCATTGTTTCAATCGGCATAGCCTGTGCTTCATCGATACATAAAACAACATTTTTACCCTCTGCTGTTAACGCCAGCAAACGATTCGTAATCATTTTAAGTAATTGATGGTGACCATAATGACGGCTCATATCCAGACCAAGCTCATCTGCCACCGCACTTTGTAAACCATAGGGTGTTAACATCGGGTTAGGAATATAAGCGGTAACAAATCGATCCTCAACGGTATTTAATAACTTACGACATAACATCGTTTTACCGGTACCAACCTCGCCTGTGACTTTTATAAATCCTTCGCCTGCTCGTAATGCAACAAGCAAGGTATTTAATGCTTCTGAATAATGACCATGCGCGTAGAAATAACCGGTATCAGGTGTTATTGAAAAGGGAGCTTCTGTTAGACCAAAATATTCCTGATACATAATAGTGTTTATCGACTTCGTACTTGTTTAATGCGTGATTTCATTTGATCTACCTGTTGACTCATTTGCTGTTCGGAATCAACCACAATCGGTTTTAATAAAATAACTAGCTCACTCTTTTTAGAAATATCCTGAGTATGTCTGAACAAACCACCAATTAAAGGTATATCGCCTAACAATGGTACTTTAGAAACATTCTGCGTAATTGAGTTTTGCATCAGGCCGCCAATAATCACAACCTGACCACTCTTGGCACGAACAATACTGTCTGATTCACGAATTGAACTAATCGCCAGGGGTACACTTAATGATGTTGTGGTGGATGTGCTAATGTTTTTAGTTTTTTCTGTCACCGAACTGACCGTAGGGTGAACGTGTAAAATAATTTCACCGTTTGCACTAATTTGCGGGATCACATCAAGCGCAACACCTGAAAAGAAAGGGGTTAACGTAACATTACTTTGAGTTGAAGCGACAGCCGTGGTCGTACTGGTATTACTCTGCACGTCAGTAATAAAGAATTCATCCTTACCTACTTTAATTACTGCCTTTTGATTATTCACCGTAGAAACTTGCGGACTGGATAATACCTGAACATCACCTTGTGTTTTTAACAATTCGATGAAAGCAGTAAAGTTAGAGCCGGCATTTAAAGCTAAAGAGAACATCCCACCAAATGCACTCGTCGCGGTTCCTGTGATCTGTGATAATGCCGTCGGATTTAATTCACCCGTATTACCTGCAATGCTTGTTACACCTGAGCCACCAAAAATACTTCCTCCACCTGTTTGCCCTGCAAGTGTTCTATTACTTCCGGATTCACTTAACGCAGCCCAGTTAATTCCTGTTTGGAAACGTTCATTTAATTCAACTTCAAGAATTTTTGCTTTAATAATAACCTGACGTTGTACGAAACTTTGTGTCCTGTTTATATATTTTTCAATTGCACGCAATTCATGAGGCATAGCACGCACGACCACCATTCCTGATTGCGGACTAACAACCACATTACGGCCTTTTTTATTTCCAATTAATGCAACCAGACTTTCTTTTAACTCAGACCAAAAATCAGAATTACTTTCTGTATTGATACTACTGCCCGAATTACTTTTTCCTGAACTATTATTTGTACTTGCACTTCCGCTACTATTCGTTACCCGCTCTGTTACCTGCCCTGAACTCACACTCATATTTGAACCCCCACTACGATTCACATTCAAATAATTCATGGCAAATATTCGTGTCCGCATTGTGTTTGGAAAAACACTATAGCCTGTTTTCGTTCTTTCAAAATCGTAACCGTATACGTCACGTACTACATTCATTACTTCTGCAACATTAACATTTTTTAAATCCAGAGTAATTCGACCTTTTACTTTTGGATGCAAAATCATGTTGTAGCTACTATCTTCAACTAGCCCCATAAAAAATTGTCGTACATTTGCACGATTAACTTTTATATCAAAACGGGGTTCAACATCAATACTACCGGCACCAGGTGCACTTAAGTTGATATCAGGCAATAACGCGGAAGCAACCTCATCTTCAGTTGCGCTTTGCTCTGCAGTTACGTTTGCAGGTTTGTTATTTTGAAATGCATCATCAATCATCTGATCCAGAGCACTGACTTCTTTTGTTTCAGGCTGACTGGCACAGGCACTCAATAACAAACAAGCCAGACTTAATGTTACAAAACGAATGGTATAATTTCTTTTTCTCAAGCTACTCTCCGCCTAATCCTAAATTATCAAGATAGTCATAGAAATTTATTAATGTGTACTTATTTTTTTCATAATTCGTGATATCAACCTTACGGTAAATACCTTTCCTTGTTTTTTTAGCTTTACAGCTGATGGATAGATAGCAATGACTTTAGCACCGTTAACTATGTCACCTGTTTCAACTGAGCGATCATTGATTATTGCAGTACGCCGTGTTGACGATAAACGCACAGATGACACAGTAAAGCTTGCAACTGTCGTTGCTTTTTTTCCACCTGGTAAAACCAAACGATATCCGGGTGGACGAGTTGGATCATCTAATTGTGCCTGTACAGTAAAGGCTAAAAAACAAAAAACCATTACGAATAATGAGCTGAACAATGTTATTTGTTGCTTAAACACCTATCCAGCCCTCATGAAAACTTAATGTATGTACTGTGATGACGATGTTAGAAGTCGGATATTTTTCAACATTTAATTCCAATACGTCCCAGTAAAAATTCCATGGTAAATCATCTAATGCTTTTAAATACTTTAACGTACTTAAATATGACCCTTTAAATTCAATTTGTAAGCCATGGCGAAATATACCTAAATCTTCAGCTTCCTCGCCTTTTTTTGGCTTAACAGGAGAAAGCGGCTCTGCACCTAAACTTTGAACGCGTTGTAATTTCAAATCCGTATTTTGCGCAAGAACAAGTTCCAAAACTTTTGCCATTTGTTTTGGTTCAATCAAACCATGCATCTTTTCTTTCAAACGCACATTTAAATTCGAAACCTGTTCGTTTAGTAACTTTATTTTTTGTTTTTCCTGGAAATCTGGATCACGATTTTTTTTCGTTTTTAAAACCGCTACCTGACTTTCAAGCTGACTAGTCTGTGTTTCTAAATTACTAATTTGCTTGTCGATCACTTCATATTTTTGATTTAACGGTGAAATAAATAATTCGATAAAAACAATAAATATCGCCACTACCACAAGCAGCATAACCGAAATACGTTCTCGCACATTTAATGCATCAAACTTGTCAAATAAAGGCAGCAATTGTTTGCTCATTATGGTGTTGCCTCATCTGCTTTTTTGTTTTGTAAACTAAAGTTTAACCAGTTTTTTTTCTTTTCTTGCCGGGCCATTAGTAAACTTTGAAATTCGGTACCGGTAAATATTTTTTCAGACGATAAACGCTGTAAATATTTTGGTAGTAAATCCGGCTTAGTTGTTGTGCCATGCAAAGCGACATCAGTTCCACCATCTGATATACGAATTTGCGTTAGCCACAAGCCCTCAATACGTTGGCGTGCTAAGCCAGTAACATGTTCAATAAAACCATTTGTATTACCAAATTCATCGCGACTTAATATATTGATTACTTTTTGTTTGTTTGCCAGCTCATTTGTTCTTTCATTGATTCGTTTTGCCAGATTCGCATCTTTTTTTCTAAGTGAAAGTTCTGCCTGTATTTTTTGTAATTCAGCCATGGCCATTTTTTGCTTCTGTTGCTTATCGACTAAACTAACCTGATGTTGCTGAAGCTTGAAATAACTAAAACCTGTTACACCAGATAAGACAACAATTAAAACCAGACTAAGCTGAGCAAGCATCAACGATGAATAATTGAGCTTTTGTATTTTTAACTCATCCTGATAAAGGTTAACTTGCTGCATACTCATGCCGCTTTACCATTTGTTTGTACAGGCTGTTGCTTGTTTGAAGCGGGTTCTCTTAAAGCCGCGCCAATGGCAAAAAAAACATTAGACTGCTGCTCATTACTCAATGGTGTTTGCATATCTAATATTGCATTCAAATCCAGTAAACGCACTTGCAAACCTAATGCACTGGCAAGGTAATTGATCATTCCGGGGATTTCACAGGGTAAAGGCGCAATGACTAAGCTATTGATTGCATGCTTTGCAAAATGACTTTCATAATAATCAAGCGAACGTTGTACTTCTAAGACAATAGCATCCAGTGAACGTTGCTGATCAGGCACCATGCCTTCTTCTAACGTTAACCCATCAACCTCATTTTGATTCTCACCCAAAATCGAATTTGTTGATAAAAGTGAGCTATAACCAACATCAATATTACGCGCTAAATAAAGTGATGAATCCTGTGTCAGTGTCATCAAACCTTTTGTTGCATCAAGTTTAAGTAAAGCAACACCTTGCTGATCTTCAGGTAGTAATGCTGCAATGTTACGCATAACCAATTCCGCGATATCAATACTTTCAACTTCAAGGCTTTGTTCTTCTAATAAATGTATGCGTTGTTTTAAAAATTCTTTTTCTGCTGCAGTGACATAAACTAAAGGAGTGCGACCTCGTTCTTTTTGACCCGGAATTTCAAACACATCAACAATTGCAGAATTAACATCAAAAGAAAGACTGTCTTTTATTCGCCAGCGCACAGCCTGACGCAATTCATTATTTGCAACCTCGGGTTTCTCCAACATGACCAGATTAGAATCAGCAATAAGTAAACTTGTCGTAATGCATTTATCTTCAAGCTTATTTTTGTGTACAAATTGTTTTAGTGCAGAAGCAGTTTCTGCTTTATTTTCAATTGCAGAATAATGGATAGATTGAAGGGTAGGTGGCTGACCCGCTGTTTGCAGAATCGATGCGTGGGCAATACCTTCTTCAGAAAGCACCACCGCATTCATTCCCTGACCGCGTTTTTTCTTTTTAAAGAAATTAAACACTCAGCCTCCGGCTCTCAAGTTGTTGATAATGACAAATTAAGACTATTTATTTAATGATCAACTATAGCTTTCTTTCGTAAGCCTATGTTTTTTAGAGATTATAGAACAAATTTTACTATTTGCCTATATTGTGATGACCTTCACAAATTAGGGTTACTACTTATTGAATATAACTGATCACAATACCGGCAAATATGACGGCACCAAGCCAATTATTGTTTAAAAATGCGCTAATACATAACGCTGGCTGGCGATAACGTATCAAATATTGCTGGTAAACCATCAAACCAGCGGCGATTAGCACAGAAATAGTGTATTCCATGCCAAATTGCGCCTGTTTACCAATCAAATAAAGCGCAAATAGCATCATTGCCTGCAAAATTCCGAGAATGACACGATCAGCATCACCAAAAAGAATGGCTGTGGATTTCACGCCAATTTTCAAATCATCCGCTCTGTCTGCCATGGCATACATGGTGTCGTAAATGACCGCCCAAACCACGGTGACCACATACATCAGCCAGGCAATTTTAGGTACGCTATTGGTTTGTGCTGCAAATGCCATGGGTACTGCCCAGCCAAATGCCATCCCTAAAACGATCTGCGGCATGTGGGTGTAACGCTTCATGAAAGGGTAAATCGCCGCAAGCAACACTCCGCCCAGCGAGAGTAAAATAGTGAAGGTGTTCATGGTTAATACGAGTAAAAAGGCACTAAAACACAAGGCCATAAATAACAACATTGCTTCATCGGCTGTGACAAGACCTGCTGCTATGGGGCGATCTTTTGTACGATTTACCCGTGGATCAATCTCGCGATCAGCATAATCATTTATCACACAGCCTGCTGAACGCATTAAAATCACACCCAAAACAAAAACAATTAAAACACCGGGACGAGGCATGCCTTCTGCGGCAATCCACAGCGCCCACAATGTTGGCCAAAGAAGAAGAAAAATACCAATGGGTTTATTTAAACGCGCTAAAACGGCATATTGATAACTGCGTTGTTTGATATAGCGCCAATCAATACCGGATCTTAAATGATTTTTCATAAATATATTTTTATCTTATCAGGCTAGTAAAGTCATAATTATCTAACACATTAGATTTTTATACAGCACATCTCATAAAATTAAATATATTGTTTGCTTTTTGCTTGCGTGAGACTTTTTTCAGCAACTAATGGTATAAACGAGTTAAACTGTATAAATACCATAAGCAAGATCTTTAACCACTTTATGCAGACCGTTTAACATCTCTTTACGCTCATTACCACGAGGCAAAGCTCCGCCTTCATAACCCAGAAACGATATTGGAGCACCACATTTTATCGACACACGGGCAAATCCAGGAAAAATCTTACCACTCGGCAGAATTTGAAACGCACCATTTAACCCAACTGGAATTATCTCGCAACCACTTTTGAAGTGAACAAACAAAACACCTGGCTTAAAGACTTTCATTAAACCATTTCGGCTTCTTGTTCCTTCTGGATACATCAAAACTATTTCGTTATCTTTTAATAGATCAACAACGATTTTTAAACCTTCTTTTCCTCCTTTATCTCTATCTATAGGTACAGCTCCTAAAGTGCCATGAATCCATTTCTGAAATGGAGTATCAAAATGTTCTTTTTTAGCTAAATACCTTATGCGGCGTTTACAATTAATAGAAACGAAGAGTCCTATAGCATAATGATCTAAGTAACTGGTATGGTTAGCGATAAGTATCGCACCTTTATATTTTGGAATATTTATCATGCCTTCCCACTTTCTTAAGTAAGGGTAAAATAAAACATACATAATATAATTTTCCCAGGGAATCTTTCCTGAACGCCATGTTTTCTTATTAGATGCTTCACCTTTAAACCATTTTGTTAGTTTTTTGTCAGCATTGATGATACGTGCCTCATCTGCTGCTTCGAGCATTGGGATATCCCATTTACTGTTACCATAAGCAACGGTGTTTTCAGGTAAAATACCTTTGTTTTCACAATATTCTTTAATTGCTTTTTCTTTGTTTACGTTGTTAACAAAATATCCTTCAACCTTACCGGTAAACATCCCATCTTTAATTTCAAGTTCAGTAGAAATGTAATCATCTACGTTTAATTCTTTTACAAGAGGTTCAACAATATTTTTTAGATTTCCAGACACAAGAACAATGAAGTAACGTTCACTCTTTAATTTTTCTATTTCTTCCAAAGCCTGAGGGAATATTTTTTTATTAATAAAAGGAATAACCTGTTCTTTAATAGCTTTATCAATTTTATTAGCTTTTATACCTTTGTAATGATTGTAATAATATTTATCAAAAGCATCGGATGAGATATGGTTAATCAAATGAAAAAATACACCTTTTAAACGAAGCAGAGTGGTATACAGAAGATGGTTCAATTTATTATTCAATCCCTTATGAATAAGATTTAAATAATTAACACAATGGCTATCTACAATAGTTCCATCAAGATCCATGAAAGCAATCTTACTGATATCGTGTTGTATTATGTGTAATAATGAAGAGTTTTCTTCCTTCGTGTTTCTAACTGTATTTTCCATGTCAGTACCTCGTTAAAAAAGTAATATTTATAGTTTTCATTCTTAATGAATATTCAATCTTGAAAAAAACTTATATTGAGTGACTATCTGAAGAGAACTGGGTCATATTTTATGGTTTGTTTTAATCATAAAATAAGTTTAATTTATTTTCCTGAAAAGAAAAATACAAGCCCCAGCAACGCTATTATTTCACAAAGGAAAAAATTTACCCGGTATTTATGAATGTTTTGTGATGTTATCGAGATCTGGGTTCCTATTTAAAAGAACGCATGAATAACGTATGTTTCCTGATTCATTTAGTCAAAACTGAAGGCAAAAAAACTTCATTTATGAGTAATGGCTTTTTATGTAAATAAAAAATAGAACGTCGTGCCCAAACAGAATCCGGTGAATCACTTAAACGTTCTGTTGCACGTTTAAACATACATTGATTTTTTTTTATTTCTGCAATTTCCAAAGCATCACGGTGAATATTAGGATCTGGAAATAAAATCTCACCTAAAGACCGACTACCCAACTTACCTAAAAAACGACGCGGTCCGGTTAACGTTTTCCCTGGTAAAACACTGCGCGCAAATACCCAGGGTGTATCACCACAATACAGTAAAACTTCACGAATTAATGCGTGATGTTCAGGGTGAACACCTAAACGTAATGCTTCATTCAGCATGGGCCGCTGCCATTGCTGTGATATCACTTCTACTCTAAATTTATTTTTGCAATTCTTGATAATTTTTCGTGTTAAAGAACCGTGATCAAATAACCAGGGAGCAATGTCTCCCGGTACGGCATGATTCAACAACATATTTTGACGGCGCCAAACAGGCTCAAAAGTATGATCACCAAAATTATTCGATACAAATATTTTCAAAATAATAACTAATTAACCTTAACTACGACTGTCATTCCGGCGTAATTTTAACAAAAATTCAGTATTTAAGCCGCTGGATTCCCGCTAAAGGCTTGCGGGAATGACATGTCTTTTTTATCTAGAGCTCTGCTTATTTAAACCGCAGCATATTTTTTGGCTCGGCCTATCCAGCGATTGATTAACGGTTCCACAAAATCAGGATACTGTTGAAATAGTTGATCGGCCATTTCGGCTACCTGTGGTATTAATGCCTGATCGCGTTGCAAATCGGCAATGCGCATTTGCATTAAACCCGTTTGTTTAGTGCCAAGTACTTCACCAGGCCCTCGTAACTCAAGATCTTTTCGCGCAATCTCAAAACCATCATTTGTTTCACGCATTATAGCCAAACGTTCTCGTGCATTTGCCGATAAAGTGCCATGATACATGAGTACGCAGGCACTTTCTTGTGAGCCACGACCGACTCGACCTCGAAGCTGGTGCAGTTGTGATAAACCTAGTCGTTCCGCATTTTCAATAATCATTAGACTAGCATTGGGTACATCAACACCCACCTCAATGACGGTGGTTGCAACCAGCAAATCAATTTCGCCCGCTTTAAATGCCGACATCACTTTTTCTTTTTGCTCTGCTTTCATACGACCATGAACCAAAGCGACACGTACATTGCCTAATGCTTCTGCCAGTAAAGTTGCCGTATCTTCCGCAGCTTGTGCCTGTAATGATTCCGACTCTTCAATAAGTGTACACACCCAGTAAATTTGCCGACCCTCAGCGCAGGCTTGTTCTACCCGTTGCACAATAGCATCCCGTTTTGATTCGGGAATGACAACCGTTTCAACAGGAATACGCCCGGGTGGTAACTCATCAATAATGGAACAATCTAAATCTGCATAGGCGGTCATTGCTAATGTTCGCGGTATCGGTGTTGCCGTCATAATGAGTTGATGTGGATAACCATCTTTAGTGTTTCCCTTTTCTCTTAACGACAAGCGTTGATGCACACCAAACCGATGTTGTTCGTCGACAACAATTAATCCCAGTTTCGAAAATTCCACGCCTTCCTGAAATAAGGCATGCGTACCGACAACGACATGACCTTCAGCACTATTAATTTTTTCAATCGATTCGCGCTTTGCTACTGTTTTTAATTTACCTGAAAGCCAGACAACATTAATCCCTAATGGTTCTAGCCAGTTTTTAAAGTTTTGAAAATGCTGTTCTGCTAATAATTCTGTTGGTGCCATAATGGCAGCCTGAAAACCTGATTCAACCGCTTTTAACATGGCAAGTGCAGCAACCACTGTTTTACCTGAGCCAACATCACCCTGAACCAAACGTTGCATGGGTGAGGGTTTTTCTAAATCAAAATTAATATCTTGCAGTACTTTTTTTTGTGCATTCGTTAACTTAAAGGGCAACGCTGATAAAAACTGCGTAGTTAAGCCTTTTTCGTTTTTTAATAACGGTGCTTTTTCTTTATGCATTGCAACACGTAGCTGCCGCATACTTAAATGATGCGCCAATAACTCTTCTACAATTAAACTTTGCTGCGTTAAATGTTTGCCTTCGGATAATTCATCAATCTTTGCATCTACTGGCGGGTTATGAATATATAACAATGCTTTCTTGAGCGTGGGCCAGTGGTGTTTTTCTAAAAATTTCTCAGGAATTAAGTTAGGCAGCTGTAACTCATCTTTTTTAAGCTTTTCGATGACCTGCGACATAATATTACGCAACGTTAATTGATGCACCCCTTCTGTGGTCGGATAGATAGGCGAAAGATTTTCATCCAACACCAATTCTTCATCATTTTTTAAGAACTGATATTCCGGGTGCGACATTTCTAAACCCACTTTGCCGCGGCGTACTTCACCAAAACATAATATTTTTGCACCGCGTTTTAACTGGTTTTTTTGCGCGTTGCTAAAATGAAAAAAGCGTAAGGTAATAAACCCTGTGCCATCGGATATTCGGGTTAACAACATTCGTCCACGACCAAACTTGATTTCACTTAGCTGGATTTCACCTTGTATTTGACATTCAGTGCCAGCACGCAAAGAACCAATAGGATAAATATGAGAACGATCCTGATAGCGTAGCGGTAAATGAAAAAGCAAATCGTTTTGATTAAAAATATCCAGGCGTTGCAGTTTTTCCGCGACCTTAGGGCCAACGCCTTTTAATTTTAGAAGTGAGTTAGGATCAGTATTCATTTTATTTTTAACAGCAGAAGACGCAGGTTCACAGAGGGTTCATTGCAATCCCTAATATTATGTAGGTCAGGCTTTAGTCTGACGCGGTTTTGAAACATCAACACTTAACGATAAGTTTTGTGGCTTTGTTATAGCTCATCGTCAGCCTGAAGGCTGACCTACAAAAAATATTTTGCTCCGATGAATCCCGTTTTCGCCGTGGTTTTTTTATTCAAGTTCCAGTACTGCATCCATTTCGACTTGTGAATCTTTTGGTAACGACGCAACGCCTAATGCCGCACGCGCTGGATAAGGTTCGCTAAAATATTCTGCCATGACTTCATTCACAGTAGGGAAATGACTTAAGTCGGTTAAAAATATATTTAACTTGGCAATATCTTTTAAATCACCGCCGGCAGCTTGTGCGACTGCTTTTAAATTATCAAAGACACGACGAATATGTGTAGCAATATTTCCTTCAACTAATTCCATCGTTTCCGGAACCAAAGGAATCTGACCAGACATATAAACCGTTTTATTAACCTTAACTGCTTGTGAATATGTTCCAATTGCCTGAGGTGCTTTATCTGTTTGAATAATTTCCCGTGTCATTTTTTTCTCCTGAAACCTTAAATTTATTACTATGTGTTCGAATTATAAATATTCTTTCCGCTGGCCATGAAACGGGGGGAGTAAAATCATGTCCTAACTTAGGTTGTCCGTATTAACTTTCATCATAACAAAATTAATTATTTTAAAGTGATAAGGGCTTTGCATGGATAACGAGAACGTATAGAGCAAGGCAAAACTGATGAAAAAGCGGAGTGTACGATGAGTACATGAGCATTTTGAAGAAGTTTTAACGCCGCTATCTACGTTCTCGTTATTCGTGCAGAGTTCTTATTTGTTTATTCTTTGTATTCGTATCACCTCTTCCATCTTTCTAAGCTTTCGCATTATCCTTGCCAGGTGTTGTCTATTTTCAACCATGACTGTAAAACTTAATGTTGAATGCACGCCATCACGTTCAGTAATATTTACATTTTCAATATTCGCTTCCATTCCAGCAATAGTTGATGCAACACGCGCAAGAACACCTCGCTTACTTGTAACAAGTAAATTAATGTCGATGGGGAAATCACCCTGAATATCATCTTCCCATTTTACGTCTAACCATTTTTCAGGTTTATCGCGAAACTCTGCAACGTTTTTACAGTCTTGAGTATGGATAACAATGCCGCGACCAGCGGTGATAAAACCTAATATAGGATCGCCAGGAATAGGTCGGCAACATTTTGCATAATTTATTACCGCACCTTCCGTACCTTTAATTGCAAGAGGTTGCGTTATTAACCCATTATCTTTACCTGTACGATCACCCATTTTTTTACGGATTTGAGCCAAGGCCAAAGCGACAACAATGGGAATATGATTTCCTAAGCCCACGGCACAATACATATCACTGATACTTACAAAACCCTGTTCTTCACTCACTAACTGAATATCTTCTTCGGGAATAACATCAATCGAAGTTCCATGCACTGCGAGACATTTATTTATCAGGCGTTTACCCAACTCTTCTGCTTCATCATGATGAAGTTGATGCAAATAATGCCGGATGTTAGTTCGCGCTTTCGCGGTAAAAACAAAATCCATCCAGATTGGATTCGGTGAAGCATTCGGTGCTGTAATAACTTCAACTGTTTGGCCATTTAATAATTTTGTTCTTAATGGAACAAGCTGACGATCAACTTTTACCGCGACACATTGATTACCTACATCAGTATGTACTGCATATGCAAAATCGACGGCTGTTGCACCGCGTGGCATTGCCATAATTTCACCACCGGGAGTGAAAACGTAAACTTCATCCGGGAATAAATCAATTTTAACGTTTTCTAAAAACTCAATCGAATTACCTGCATGTTGCTGTAGCTCTAACAAATCATGTAACCAGCGACGAGCTCTTACTTGCGCATTATTACTGGCAGCATCATCGTCATCTTTGTATAACCAGTGTGCTGCAATACCCGCTTCTGCCACTCGATCCATATCTTCGGTACGAATTTGAACTTCAATCGCCACACCATAAGGACTAAATAAAACAGAGTGTAACGATTGATAGCCATTTGATTTTGGAATAGCGATGTAATCTTTAAACTTACCCGGTACAGGTTTATATAAATTATGTACTGCACCTAAAACGCGATAACACATGTCAACCGTGTTAACGACTATGCGCAACGCATAAACATCCATCACTTCACTAAATGAAAGTTGCTTCATTTTCATTTTGTTATAAATACTAAAAAGATGTTTTTCGCGACCAATGACTCGACCAACCAACGTTTCCTGACGCATACGTTCTAAAATTGATTCTTCGAGTTTGCTAATGATTTCGTTGCGATTACCACGTGCTTTTCTGACATTTTCATCGAGCACCCGATAGCGCTCCGGATACATCGCAAGGAAACCCAAATCTTCCAATTCGAGTCGAATACGATTCATACCCAAACGATTAGCGATCGGAGAATATATTTCAAGCGTTTCACGTGCGATGCGGCGGCGTTTCTCAGGGCGCATAATACCGAGGGTACGCATGTTATGAAGGCGATCGGCGAGCTTAATAATGATGACGCGAATATCCTTCACCATCGCCATCATCATTTTTCGGAAGTTTTCTGCTTGTGCTTCGGCTTTACTGGAAAATTCGATGTTGGTTAGTTTACTAACGCCATCAACGAGTTCTGCGACTTCGGCACCAAACCGGCTTTCGACCTGATCTTTTGCAAAGCGCGTATCTTCAATAACATCATGTAAAATCGCAGAAATAATACTTTTATGATCCATGTGCATTTCTGCAAGGATGCGAGCCACGGCAAGAGGGTGATATATATAGGCTTCGCCACTGGCACGATGCTGACCATCATGCGCTTCGGCACCAAAAAGATAGGCTTGGTAAACTTCAGCCACTTGCTCCATCTCGAGATAAGTCTCGAGCATCTCGCAGAGGTGGCTTATTCTAAAGGCAGTAGGATCTTGCTGATATAACGAAGATTTGCCTCTATCAGGGTAATTTTTATTCCGCGGTGTTTCCTGCGATATCTGAGTCACTGCTACTTGATTCTCCACTTAATGCTGCTTTAATAGCGGCTGCCATATCAAGTGTATCAGACTCTTTCATTTCGCCTGACTCTTCTGCACCGTCTTCAGCCTCAACATCTGTAAATTTCTGTTTCGCAGCTGCATCCGCTTCATCCAGAATTTGCTCATCAATCAAACCTTCAGCAATTTCACGTAATGCGATAACCGTTGGCTTATCATTTTCCGGGTCTACCAAAGCGTCTTTACCTTGCGCAAGCTGACGAGCACGTCTTGCCGCTAATCGAACCAATTCAAAACGGTTATCAACATTTTCTAGGCAATCTTCAACTGTTACTCGAGCCATCTGGTAAATCTCCAAAAAACAATAAATCCCAGCTTTGTATAAAAGGGGGACAAAATCAAAAAAGGTCGGCAAGTATACCGATCTCGTGGTGTTTAATCTAGCGGTTTAATCCAGCAACGCTTTTAATAAGGGGGCTAAACGCTGGCTTTGCGCGCCAAAGCGGCAGCGTCGAGCCAGTACAACACTCTTCAATTCCATAAGGGCATTATCAAAGTCATCATTCACCACTAAGTAATCATATTCGGAATAGTGAGATATTTCACTTTTGGCATCTCGCATCCGACGTTGAATAATTTCATCACTATCCTGTCCACGACCACGCAAACGTTCTTCCAATGCAGACTGTGACGGCGGCAAAATAAAAATATTCACCGAATAAGGCAGCTGTTTTCGCACTTGTTCCGCCCCCTGCCAGTCAATCTCCAGGATGACATCTTCACCTTTTTTCAGCTTGGCTTCGATATTAGCAACTGCGGTTCCGTAATAATTATCAAAAACCTGTGCACTCTCTAAAAAAGCCGATTCTTCCACCATTTTTTCAAATATCGCTTTATCAACAAAATGGTAATCCACACCATCCTGCTCACCTTCACGCATCGCTCGCGTGGTATGAGAAACAGACACACCAATGTCGTCTGTTTTTTCTAATAACGCTTTAACCAAACTGGTTTTACCTGCACCTGATGGCGCAGAAATAACATATAACGTAGCTAATGGATCATTCATTTTTTAAACTCTTCTTTTATTACTCATTTATTCAATGTTCTGAATTTGCTCGCGCATTTGTTCGATAAAAACTTTTAGATCAACCGACGCTTTAGTGGTTTCTGTGTCGATAGATTTAGAGCCTAAGGTGTTGGCTTCGCGGTTTAATTCCTGCATTAAAAAATCAAGTCGACGGCCGATGGGGGTTTCATCTTTTAATACGCGTTCTACTTCTGCAATGTGGGTAACTAAACGATCGAGCTCTTCATCGACATCCGTTTTTTGTGCAAGAATCACCAGTTCCTGTTCAAGACGATTGTCATCCACTTCGACACTGGCTTCTTTGATACGTGTGATTAATTTTTCGCGCCAGATTTGCATGATTTCGGGCAAGCGTTTTTTAACCGCAACAATCACTTCGCTAATCGACTGACAACGCTGTTGAATTAAAGCCGCTAATTTTTCGCCTTCACGCGCACGCCCATCGATTAAATCATTTAATGTGGCATCCAACAATTCAAACAAAGCGGTGCTTAATTCTGAGGAATCCAGTTCCGGTGTATTAATGACGCCCGGCCAGCGCAGAATATCCATTGACGAAACCGCATTGGGATTATACAAAATATGGTCGATTTCACGGCTGGCATTCACAACTTGCTGTACCCGTTCTTTATCAAGAATAAGCTCGCCAGAACTTGTCTCCGTTCGTGAAAATCTCAAGCCAACCTCAACTTTGCCTCGGGCTAATTTCGCAGAGACTTTTTCACGAATTTTGGGCTCAAGATTACGGAAATCTTCCGGCAGTCGTAAAGTAATATCCAAATAACGATGATTTACTGAACGTAATTCCAACGTTAGTGTGCCCCAGTCTTTTGCCTGCTCTTGTCGTGCAAAAGCGGTCATACTTAATGCCATAATAATCCTCTCATTGAGATGTTAATTCTTGTGCCAGTCTTTTGATTATAAACACATATTTATCATTTATGATCATACGCTGGCCTGCTATGCTACTCTAAAACTGTACCCCCACACGAAAAATAGATAGCAGAAATAGACCCTTAATGACTAAATCCTCGAATTCTCTTATAAAAGGCGTAACACTGGACGGCTATACTATTGATAGTGTTTTAGGTGGTGGTGGCTTCAGTATTGTTTATTTAGCGCATGACAAAGAGGGTAAACAAGTTGTCATTAAAGAATACATGCCGAGCCGGCTGGCCACACGTGGTGAAAATAATGAAGTAAAACCAACCACGGATGCCAATGTCGAACGTTTTGCCCATGGTCGCCGCTTGTTTTTTCAGGAAGCCGGCACACTGATAAACCTAAAACACCCCAATATTGTTAACGTTATCAACTTTTTCCGCGCCAATGGCACGGTGTACATGGTGATGGACTACGAAGATGGCGTAAATCTGCAAAGTTACATCAAAAAACATAAAGGTGGATTAAGCGAAGCCCTGTTAGGTGCTGTTTTTATCCCTTTGCTCGAAGGTTTAGAGCTAATTCACAGCAGTGGCTTATTACACCTTGATATTAAACCCGGCAATATTCATTTGTGCAGTGGCGCTAACCCGCTATTACTCGATTTTGGCGCGGTACATGAAATGATGCATTCTCGCCAATTCCAGCCCAATCAGGTGATTACACCCGGTTTTTCTCCAATTGAACAACTTGATCCCGGTGGTTATGTTGGCCCCTGGACAGACATTTATGCCATAGGCGCCACTATTCGCGCTTGTATTGAAGGCACTCCGCCACCGTCTTCACCAAAACGCCGCGAAAAAGATACCATGCGTCCGGCGGTAAACGCATTTAAAAAAAAATATTCTCTCGAGTTATTAGAAGCGATTGACTGGGCAATGGAAGTTGACCCGATGTTACGTCCGCAAAAAGTAGAACCACTACTTTCTAAGTTTAAAAAAATTAAATCTCTGACCCAAAATGGTGTCAGTAAAACTGAGGAATAATTTTTTAGCATGCAATACGAAATAGGCCGTGTCAGTTTACTTGGTAACCGCAAAAACAATCAGGACAGATTGGGTGTAGCGGAAAGCCATGGCGGCGTGGTATTAATTCTTGGTGACGGCCTGGGCGGTAAACCTGGTGGCGAGCTAGCTGCTGAAACGCTGGTAAAGTCTGTTCAACATGAACTTCGACACAAAATTATGCCGGTTGAAGAGCCGGAAGAATTACTCAAAAAATTAATAATTAAAGCGCATTACGCAGTTCGTTCTGCGGGTAAAAAACAAAATCCACCTATTGAGCCTGGCTCCACTGCTGTTTTATGTTTAATTCAAAACAAAAAAGCCTGGTGGGCGCACGTAGGCGACAGCCGTTTTTATTTATTCCGCGATGGTTTACCCATTTACCGCACACAAGATGACTCTTATGTTGAACACCTTTATCAAAAAGGTGAAATCTCGCTTGAGAAACGTGACGGTCACCCCATGAGAAATTATGTGACTCAATGTATCGGCCTTATGGAAAAAGAACCAAATGTAGCTGTGAGCAAAGGGATTGATTTACAAATCAATGATACTTTATTACTTTGCAGTGATGGTTTTTGGGAACCTTTAGATGACGCACAAATTGGTTCCAACCTCATTGATCACAACGTTAAAGACGCGATCAGTAAGCTTGCTACGCGTGCGGAACAAATTAGTTATCCAAAAAGTGATAACACCACCGTGCTGGCAATGAAAATCATATCTATGCAAGATATAAATACAACGTCGACAACTAAAAAAACGGTTACACCTAAAACCGAGTCACCGTTAGATGGCGCAATTCAGGAAATTGAAGATGCGTTTAACTATTATCGTGATGAGATGGATAAGTAATCTTCAGTAAAAGTCAACAAAGCATCTAGCAATGAGCAGGTATAATCTCTCTCAATTTTTTCATCATTATTTTAAGGAAACATCATGCGACCAAGTGGCCGAACTTCCGAACAGATGCGTGAAATTCGCATTACCCGTAACTACACCAAACATGCAGAAGGTTCAGTGTTGGTTGAATTTGGTGACACTAAGGTTATTTGTACTGCATCTGTAGAATCACGTGTCCCCGGCTTTTTACGCGGTCAGGGTCAAGGCTGGGTTACTGCGGAATACGGCATGTTGCCACGTTCAACGGGTAGCCGCATGGGACGTGAAGCTGCACGCGGTAAACAAGGTGGCCGTACCATGGAAATTCAACGTCTTATTGGTCGTTCATTGCGAGCCGCCGTTAATTTAAAAGCGTTGGGTGAGAACTCTATTACTATTGATTGTGATGTTATTCAGGCCGATGGGGGTACGCGTACCGCATCTATCACCGGTGGTTATGTTGCGTTAGCCGATGCCATTAATTATATGATTGAAGAAAAAATGCTGAAGAAAAGTCCACTGACTCGTCACATCGCCTCTGTTTCAGTTGGTATTTATAAAGGCACACCGGTTTCTGATCTTGATTACATTGAAGATTCAGACTGCGATACCGATATGAATATTATTATGGATGACAACGGCGGCTTTATTGAAATTCAGGGAACTGCAGAAGGTGATGATCCTTTTACCAGCACTCAGCTTACTGAAATGTTAGAGCTGGCAAAAAATTCGATTGATGGCTTAATCAAAAAACAAATCGAAGCATTAGGTAAGTAAAACTTTATAAATTAAAACAGTGACCGGTATGCAAAAAATTGTATTGGCAAGCAATAACAAAGGTAAAGTTCGTGAGTTTGGCGAAATGCTTTCAACACTTAATATGGAAGTGCTACCGCAAGCCGCTTTTAATATTGAAGATGCCGACGAAACAGGTTTAACGTTTGTTGAAAATGCAATTATAAAAGCACGCCATGCTTCCGCTATTGCAGGTTTACCTGCCATAGCGGATGACTCTGGTTTAGAAGTTGATTTTTTAAAAGGCGCACCCGGCATTTACTCAGCGCGCTATTCTGCTCAGGAAAATACTGGTGAAGGTGCGACTGATGAAAAAAATCTACTCAAGTTACTTGATGCATTAAAAGATGTACCTGAAGAAAAACGTCGCGCTCGCTTTCAATGTGTTCTTGTTTATATGCGCCATGCAGTAGATCCAACGCCTCTCATTTGTCAGGGAACATGGGAAGGGTTTATTTCAGCTGAACCGCACGGTGAAAATGGTTTTGGGTATGATCCAGTATTTTATGTACCAACACATAACTGTAGTTCAGCTGAACTCGGGGCAGAAGAAAAAAATAAACTCAGCCACCGTGGACAGGCTTTAAAAAAATTACTGGTTGCATTACAAAAATAAAAACGGCTTATGCAGGCTAATGGCTTGTTCCTGCTGAACGGGTAATCTTGTTGTAAACATTGTATTTTCCCGATGGTTTTTTCATCGGCAGTCGCTTGATTTCTTTTAATGTATCGGCATCATACACAATTAACTCTCCATCCATATCCCATATACTAAGCAACGCATGTTTGCCATATCGATCAAATTCAACATGTGCTGCATTTTTTCCTGGTGATGGCCTAAGCGTTTTAACAATCTTTAACGTTTTTTTATCGATAATATGCACTGCATCTTTATTGGGTCCAAAAAACACATCGGCCCAGGCATAACGTGAGTTTTCATGGCTACGCATAAAAAAGCCCGGCCCTAATGTTTTAATGCGTTTAATTGTTTTCCAGGTTGTCATATCAATAATACTGATTTCAGCTTTTTTTAAATTAGGTGTTGCCATCACGGTGTGGCCTTTATACTGCCAGCTAATACCCGACCCCAAATGTGGCAAACCGGTTAATTCCAGATCAGCTACTTTACGACGAATATTTAAATTAATCACCTGGCCATTCTTTGCATTACGTGCAGCACCCATTAAATGGGTATAAGACTGATCAAACTGAAAATCATCTAAATAATCATCTAACTCTATACGACGAATAGGAAAGGGGCTTTTATCTTCAATTCCCTCACCGTTTCGATAATCATGCACTAAACCATTATAAATTGGTTCATGTTTGTCGTTATAATAAATTTCCCACACCTCGGGAATATCTTTAAGCGCAACAATAAAACTATTTCTTGGAACCGCGGCATAAACTGCGCTTACCCGGGATGATTTACCTTTTTTGCTTTTTACTGGAATAACTTTAATCGGCTCAAGATTTTCTGCATCCAGTAGAACCAGGCTATGTGGCAAATAATTTCCCACCAGTACTGTTTTTCCGTCACCGGATACAGCGAGGTTTCGTGTATTGATGCCTGCCCTTATTTCTGCAACCGTTTTCAGATTATAAATATCAAACTTGCTGATCCAACCATCACGTGAAGCGAAATAAACATAACGACCGCGAGGTGAAAACTTGGGGCCACCATGTAATGCAAAACGTGTTTTAAAACGATAAATGGGTTCGAATTTGTCGCCATCTAATACTGTTGCATGATGATCACCAAGTTCTACAACAATAAAGAGATTCAACATATCAGCTTTAAAAATTGGTTTATCACCCAGGCTTCCTGATTTGTAATGGATGAGATGAGATTTTTTTATTTCATTCATTCCCCACTTTGGAATATAGGGTAGAGGTGTGTAAACATAGTCCACCAGAGCCTGAATATCTTTTTTAGATATTTTTTTAGAATACCCTGGCATTTGAGTTGCAGCACGCCCATTAGCAATAACACCTATGGCATTTTTCTTGCGCAAACGTTTTAAGTTTTCAGGTAATAATGCTGGGCCCATTGCACCTAAACGATTTGATGCATGACAACTCGCACAGTGTTTTTCATATACCGCTTTAATATGTTTTGATACAGCAAAACTTGCATTTGTGCAAAGTAATAAACTAATTATAAATATTATTCTTGTCATTTATTCAGGCATTCTTTTTTTTATTTTCATTTTCTCGGGACCACGGAGTCACTTGTAAACGCTCGGCTGATTCTTCAATGCCAATTTCTTCATTTGTTAAATAACAGGCAGGATCTTCTGCCCAGAAATTACTGGTTAACTGGTATGCGCGTACTCTTGTATTACCACCACAAACATCGTTATAACTGCATTTACCACAACGTCCTTCTAATGGACGAGGTGTAGATTTTAGGCCATCCATTAAGGGATCAGTGCGATCCTGCCAGATATCAGAAAACTTACGTTCTTTAACATTACCAAGATTATAATCCCACCAGAAAGTATCCGGGTGAACATTACCAAGGTTATCAATATTTGAAATATTCACACCGGATGAATTGCCACCCCATTGAGAAAGTTTAGCTCGCATATGCTCAAGTTTTTCAGGGAAATGTTTTTCTATCCAATATAATAAATAAACACCATCGGCATCATTATTACCTGTTACAAATTCACGTTCCAGGCCTTCAGTCACATGCTTCCAACAAGTATCAAAAAGCAAATCCATGGCATCACGAGTTAATTGATGAACGACATCATCTTTACGATTTTTATTACCTCGTCCGGCATAATTTAAATGAGAGAGATAAAACTTATCGACATTTTCTTGCTCCATAATATCGAGCAACTGAGGTAATTCATGTGCGTTATCCATGGTTAACGTGAAACGCATGCCGATTTTTATACCTGCTTGCTGACAAAGCCGAATACCTTTCATGGATTCATCAAAAGCACCGATTTTACGACGAAATTTATCATGTGTTTCACGGATACCATCAATGCTAATACCAACGTAGTCATAACCAACTTCAGCAATATCATCTATATTAGATTCATCAATCATCGTTCCATTGGTTGAAAGGCCAACATAAAACCCCATGTCTTTTGCACGCTTCGATATTTCAAATATGTCAGGTCGTAATAACGGTTCACCGCCCGATAAAATCAATACCGGCACATGGAAAGCCTTCAAATCATCCATCACCTTAAATACTTCTTCAGTATTTAATTCACCAGGAAAATCTTTATCTGCAGAAATTGAATAACAATGTTTACAGGTTAAATTACAACGGCGTATCAGGTTCCAAATAACAACCGGACCTGGTGGGTTACGCTTGTCACCCAGTGCCGTTGGTGTATTTAGTTCACGCATGTACTGGCTAATACGAAACATTTTATCTTTTATCCTGTCTTATCAGTGGCTGATATTTATTTTCCAAGCTTGTCATACATGCCCGTTACTTTATTCATACTAGTGAGTATTTTTTCACTCGACATGGCTATTAATAAAGGAATGAAACGCCCTTTTTTCAAACGAAAACTACGCTCAAAAATACTCCATTGCGTTTTAGTTTCTTCTAATGCTTCGTTGATTTCTTTTGTATTAATTTTCGAGGATGACAATTCATTTAAAGCAGTAGAAAACTCATTTCCAGAAATTTGCATTAATTTATGTGATTTATCAGTATTTACACCCCACGCAGTCAACATATAATATTTAGCTATACGCTGCGACAACATTCTTTGCCGTCCAGACTTATTAACAATTTTTCCTAATTTAGAATTTGCAATTTTCTCTAGCGTTAAAACTACCTGGTGGGTTGCTTTAAGAAGATTGTTATCCATAGCAGATAATTTTTTTACGCCATTTTTGGATACTTTACCAATTGCCACATTTCTAAAGGGTGTCCAAAGTGCTTCAACTTTGGCAAGACTGTTTTTAGTGCGTTTATTTTTACTGAAGTGTTTAAGCTCAGCGAGTTGTTCCTCAAATAATTCTACAGATAATAATAATTGTTCATTCGCCTCATCAGCCTGTACGTCTAACCCTACCATCGTATAAGCTTTAACAATTCTCTGGCTTAACATACGTTGATGCCCAGCTTTATTAATAGCTGATGCATATGTTTTTATAACTTCAGCTTGAGATTCTGAAAATATCAATGGTAACGACACCAACAAAACAACAAACCAAATTCTAAGATCAAATTTGTGTAGCTTGTTCCAGCGCATTACATTCTCCTAAAACTGTTTTACAGATTTAAACGTAAACCTGTTTTCTTTAAAATTTTTGTGCTGAATAGAATATCATGGCCTCGATCATCGCTGCCAAGAATTTCTTCAATTTTCGCCACTAATTTTTTTGCCTCATCATGACTATGCGCATGTACCATTGCGAACAAATTATATGGCCATTCGGGTAAAAAACGTGGCCGATGATAACAATGACTAACAAAATCAAGCGCACCGACTTTGTGACCCAGCTCACTGATACGATCATCGGGAACATCCCAAACTGTCATACCATTTGCTTTATAACCCAGAGCATAATGATTCGGCACTGCTGCTATACGTCGAATAACTCCGCACTCTTTCATATTTTTCATTCGTGAAATGACTTCTGCAGAACTAATATTTAAGGTTTGCCCAATTTTTGCATAGGGACGAGACACAAGCGGTAATCCTGACTGAGTGAGTTTAATAATTTCCCGATCAATATCATCTAATAAAGCAACCCGCTCAATTTCAGAACCTTTCTGCTGTATTGATGAATTATTCATTTTCTATACCGGTAACTGTAAACCAATATAATATTCATCAAGTTTTGGCATATTAAATACTTTCAGACCTGTTTTTTTCTCAATATCATGATTCACCTCATCAATTTTATCTGGTGATTCTGTCGCCAACACATACCACATATTGTAATCATGATCGCGCTTATAATTATGAGCAACTTCTGAGTAACTATTTACAATTTCGGTAACACGATCAAAATCATTCTCTGGAACAGATACCGCAACCAAACTGAATGCACCACCTAACTTTTGCGCATCATACATAGGTCCAAATCGAGACAAGATATTTTCTTCGAGTAAGTTTGAAAGACGACTTAATAATTCATCTTCTTCTATAAACAATTGCTCCGCAACATCTCGATAAGGTTCTTCTGATAAAGGGAATCCCGCTTGTAAAAGATTAATGATTTTTCGATCTAAGCTATTCACAAACCATTCCTCTTCTTACTCGCTATTAACGATATATAGCACCACGTTGTTTGAAACGTCGTGTACTAAACAAAACTTTATGTTCGATTTCGTCAAGCTGACAGCTTACCGCTAATAATTGAATATTCGCTAAGACATCATTACGATCTTTACCATGAATCATGGTAAATAAATTATATGGCCAATCTGGTAAGCGACGTGGGCGACGATAACATAATGTGACAAAATCAAATTGCCCCATACATGAACCAAGCTCACTCACCGCTTCATCTGGAATATTCCATACTGTCATTGCATTGGCGCGATAGCCTAATTCATGATGACGTACGACAACACCAAATCGTTTAATAACGTTCATTTCATTTAAATTTTGAATACGTTGAATAACGTCCTCTTCATCCAAATTCAGTTTTTTTCCTAAATCTGCATAAGGTGTGGCTGTAAGTGGTAAGCCCCTTTGCATTAACGTAATTAAAGCCTGATCTTGTTCATCAAGCACGGCTTGTTGCGGTAATGTGGGAAGACGATATTTAACTTTCATATCCATGATTAGATTCTCGCCTCAAGTCTATCCTCAATGCTTTGATCAAAATCAAGTTCAAAGCCCAAATCGATATGAAAATCTTCAATCATAGGTAAATACATAATTGAATGTCCGCTACGATACTCAATGTCATCAAGCACCGCGTTTAATGAATGCTCATCACTTGCTGTTAAGACAAACCATAAATTGTATTTGTGTTCACGCTGATAGTTATGATTCACTTCACTATAATCATTCACCATTTCTGCAATACCTTCGAGTTCTTGTTCTGGTATTGCCATTGCAGCTAATGTGCTTGCGCCAATGCTATTTGCTCTAAAAACTGCGCCTACTCGACTAACGAAGCCTTCACTCTTCAATTTATTTAATGTTTCAATAACAACTTCTTCACTAGTACCGACTTCATCTGCAATTTTTTTAAACGGTCTTGAAACAAGAGGAAAGCCATGTTGAAAATCATTTAATAAATGTTTCTCAATATTATTTAATTGCTGCTTATTTAATTTGTTGTCAGTATTTAAATGCATACTATTCCTACTAATCTATAAGCCAATACGATGTGCACGGTTAGTAAAAAATATTCCACTGGGTTTAGCCATGGGTAATGTCGTGATACTGTTGAAATTTTCAGTGTCATAAACTGTCACTTTTCCTGCATCACGCGCCGAAACCCAGACCTGTTCACCACGCGGGGTAAACTCCATATGTAAAACAGCTTTACCCGGTTTAAGTGTTTTTATAATCGCTAATTTTTCAGTATCTATAACCTGAACAGTATCATTACGGGGGTAAGCAAAATTAACCCACACCTGCCTGCCGTCAGGTCGTGCCATAACAAACACGGGCTGACCATGTACAGGAATTTTTTTAATCTGTTTCCAGTTGTGACGGTTCATTACCAGCACTTCATTACGACCCACCGCCGGAAAAAAGGCATAGTCTTCAGTCATTGCCCAACCTTCTAAATGTGGCATTTTATAGACGGGCATTTTTTTATCACCACGGCCATAGTCAGCAAGAATACGCTTTACTCCTTTTTCTGGATGCCATAAGTCCAGTATAGCAAGGCCATCTTCACCGAATAAGCCAGCAATATAATAACGACCATCAGGAGTGATTAGGCCATCATAAGGTTGCTTACCAATATTTTTGAAACGAGTAATTTTAGCTTTACCAGTCTTATTATCAACGGTACTAAAATCGGCTATCCATATTTCACCCGCATCATAAAGTGAAAATACAAATCGTTGCCCGGGTGCATCAACCAGCCCAACAACTTTGGATTGTTGATTACTTTTACCATAAACAGCAGGAATATTTTCAACCAGCTCAAGCGTACCCGCATCAAAAACTTTCACGCCACCGGGGGTATAGTTGGAAACTGCCACCAGTTTTCCATCCTGTGAAATTGCACCACCAATACTGTTGCCTGACTGAATAATACGTTTACTAATTTCTCCAGTAAGAATATCGACTTTAGTTAAACCGCCATCACGACCAAAGACATAGGCATAACGTGCATCGCGTGAATACACCACCGAGGCATGTGACAAATCACCGAGGCCATTAATTTTAGCAAGTGATACACGTTTTGTAGTATCAACAACCTGCACACTACCGCTTGCGCGTTCTATAACGACACCCAGATCGCCAGTGCCGCGCAAGCTGTTACAGCCATTTAATAGCAGCACACTTATCAGTAATAATGATTTAAATCTATTCATCTTTAACACCTTCATACAAGGTATTCACTATCCAGTTAATTTCCTGCTTTGTTAAAATTTTATTCCACGGTGGCATTGGTGTTCCTGGTCGACCATTGCTTATAGTTAATCTAATAACTTCACGAGACCTGTTCTTCAATGCTTGTGGTGTCAGAGCCGGTCCTAATCCACCTTTCATTGTCATGCCATGGCATGAACCACAATCCTGAAGGAGCAAATCAGTTAACTCAGTAATACGCAGTTTAGATAAAGTTTCAGGCTGTGCATTTACAGTATTACAAAACAGAGCATAAAAAATCAATAACATCATGGTATAATTAAATTTAAGATACATTAGTTACCCATGTGATGTATGTTCATTACCTGTAAAGTCGCCCTCTATGGCATTTTCTGCAATAAACCAGTCTAGCTGTTCTGCAAGTGAAACCACTTTGCCAATAACAAAAATAACCGGTGCCTGTAAATCTAAACTATCATCCGCTAGTTTTTCCAGTGTTGTTAATATTCTATTTTGTTTTGCTGTTGTACCATTTTGTATGGCCGCAGCGGGAATGTTTTTATCCAGACCTGCATCAATAAGACTAGTCGTAATTAATTTAATATTCGTAAGTCCCATGTAAATAACAATGGTTTTATTGTCATCAGCCAATGATTTCCAGTCCAGCTCTAGTGTTTGATTTAGTTGACTGTGGCCTGTCACTATTTGTATCCCTTTTGAAAGCCCACGATGGGTTAAAGGAATACCGGCATAAGTTGCGCATGCAGATGCTGCTGTTATACCCGGTACAATTTCAAATTTTATTCCGTGTTGAGCAAGTAATAATGCTTCTTCACTGCCACGCCCAAAAACAAAAGGATCACCACCTTTTAAACGAACAATAGTACGATTCGTTTCTGAAAGATTTAACAATAACTGATTAATCTCATCTTGCGGTAAGGTATGGTTCCCAGATTTTTTACCAACATATATTTTACTAACCCCAGCCGGAATCTGTTGCAGAATACCTTCGGATACCAGGCGATCATAAATAACCACATCGGCATTCTGCAAAAGACGCAAAGCTTTGACTGTTAATAAATCCGGATCACCCGGACCTGTTCCTACTAAATATATTTTTGCTGATTCATTCATCGCATTACTTCTCTTATATTTAAATGAATATAAACGGATATAAACGAGTTGAATAACAAACTTGAGATTAAGCGGGGAAAAATCCCCGCTAATCAAGTTACATGTGCTTAGTAAATGTCATGCATAGTGTTATAGACATTAAATTTACCAGTTGGTGTTTTTAAACGTTTGTCCTTGATAACTTTTTTCAATTTCAACGTTTTATCATCAACAACAACTATTGCTGATTCTTCTTTCACACCACTCCATACAGAGAACCAGACTTCATTACCCTTTTTGTTGAACTCTGGCTGTACGACACGCTTTGGTCCTTTACCCAGTTTTGCCCATTTTGCAATGGGTAAAACCTTGTATGGCTTTTTCAGATCCTTCAAATCATATACTGCAACCGTTTGACTATTTTTGGTATCTGGATTCAAAGGTGTATCCACATATAAATGACGAGACTTAGGATGGGTTTTAATAAATAATGAACCACCACCCTGGCCTTTTAAGGTACGAACCACTTTCCATGCATATTTTTTATGACGTTTAGGATCGGTACCAATAACAGAAATTGTATCATCACCTAAATGGCTGGTTGCCCAGACAGGACCGTATTTTGGATCTTTGAAGTTAGCACCACGACCCGGATGTGGAATCTTACCAACATCAACCAATGCTGCTAACTTGGAGGTTTTTGAATCTATTACCGCAATCTTATTAGACTTGTTAGCTGCAGACATAAAATAACGATGCGTCGAATCCCAGCCACCATCATGTAAATAACGTGCCGCATCAATTGTCGTTGTTTTAAGATTATCCAAATCTGAATAATCCACCATCAGAACTTTACCGGTTTCCTTAACATTGATAATGAATTCCGGTTTTTGATGTGAACCAATGATAGCTGCGACACGAGGTTCTGGATGATATACCTGTGGGGCCACTGTCATGCCACGAGTACCCACAATTTTGAGTGGTTCCAAGGTATCGCCCTTCATGATGGTGTATTGTGGTGGCCAGTATGCACCTGCAACCGCATATTTATCTTCATAACCTTTATACTTGGATGTTTCCACTGAACGCGCTTCCATACCCACTTTAATTTCTGCCACATTGGCTGGGGTTTTCATCCATAAATCAATCAGGTTTACCTTGGCATCACGTCCAATAACATACAGGTATCGACCTGATGTAGACATACGTGAAATATGCACTGCATACCCTGTAGGAATGATAGTTATAATTTTTTTACTATCACCATCAATTAATGCAACTTCTCCTGTATCACGCAAGGTTACGGAGAAAACATTGTTCAAATTATATTTGTTCATTTGTTTCTTAGGACGTTTATTCACCGGAACAATGACTTTCCAGGTCGCCTTGATATCTTTCATACTAAACTCTGGTGGTACTGGTGGCTCGTGTTGTAAGTAACGCGCCATTAAATCAACATCTTTTTCTGACAGTTGACCTGAAGAACCAAAATTAGGCATTCCACCTGGAGAACCAAAACCAATAAAGGCTTTCAAATAAGCCGTGCCTTTTGGCAAAGTAATATCTGGCGTTAAAGGTTTACCTGTCGCACCTTTACGTAATACACCATGACAACCTGCACAACGCTGAAAGAAAATTGTTTTTGCCCGGGCAAATTCTTCCGGACTAACTTTTGGTGCTTTTGGAGTGATTTGATTCTTGGAAGAACTGGGATCTTGCGCTAACGGTGCCCCCTTATAACGCATTTCTGATTCGGGTGTACCTGGATGTTCACCGCCTGCTGCATACGCCGGTACATTGGCAAAAATCCCTGCCAGTATCACATTTGCAATAGCTAATTTTGAATAGTTCATAACAGCTTCCTCATTACGTGGTTAATTTTAAATTTTAATATTCCCTAACTACTAAACGTAGTACTTATGCTTCAAATGTACATTGACATAGGTCAAGCAGGTAAAATTTAATAAAAAATAAAACTGGAGGACTATAGTACCCATTAAAAGTACTACTTATTAAAGGAAGAAAAAACAAAGATTTGTTATTGTATTTTAGTCTGCTTAGTAGCACGTTCTCTTTTTTTGCGTTTTTCGACTAGCGGCGGGCACTTGTAAGCGTTCCAATAGGTCACCTGACAATCCAGGCAGTAATGACATTCATTGGCATTAATTTCTCCCGTTGAACTGATGGCCCGTACTTCACACTCTCTGCTGCAAATCTGACAGGGACGGCCACATTCCTTATAGCGACGCAACCATTCAAATATTCGAAATTTAGAGGGGAACGTCAGGGCCGCACCGAGAGGACAAATATAGCGACAATAGAATTTGCGATTAAATGCTGAGATTAATAGTAATCCTGCCGCATAAAAAACATAACTCCATTCACGTGCAAAATGTAAGGTAATGGCCGTTTTAAAGGGTTCTACTTCAGCAAACTGCTCTGCCATGACCAGTGACTGCAAGGAGACAGCAAATAATCCTAATAAAATAATGTATTTAATCGCCCACAAACGCTCATGCACGACTTCCGGGAACTCCAGTACAGGCAGCTTGAAATACTCAGCAATACGAAAAATTAACTCCTGCATCGCACCAAAGGGACAAAGCCAGCCACAGTATACTCCCCGTCCCCACAATAAAATCGTCAGGGCAACAAAACCCCAAAGCAGAAACATCATCGGATCAATAAGATAATTGTCCCAGCTAAATCCATGCATGAATGAGCCAACAAAAGTAAATACATTGACGATCGAAAGTTGCGCCAGAGAATACCAGCCAATAAAAAACACGGTATATATAAGAAAACCCGTGCGCAAATAAGTGAGAAAGGTGGGATGTTTTGCTAACCAGTCCTGCATAATCAGGATCAACATTAATACTGTCAGACCAAAAATCAAAATAGAGATTTGAAATACCTTACCTCGCCAGACATAGATCCAAATTGGTTCCTCATCAAATGCTTTCGTCTGCGCAAGTATTTTACCATCCTGAGTTAATAACCCTCTTGCTTTAGCAACTTTACGCATTGACTGATTAATTGTGGCATTAAGAACCATCACGGTAATAGTTGCACCACTAATAGCATCAATAGAATGATAGCCGTCACGATCTCTGCCACCAATTTTTATTTTGTCATTAACAAATTTACCCAGGTATTGATTTATGAATTTCTGCAGGTCTGCATCGGATATCCCTACCACAAGAATCGGTTCTTCATGATGCACGATCTTTAAACCGACAAGCTTGCCATTTGTGTCAAAGCCAATAAGAGTGCGAATAGGTTTACCTGAGTAGGCGGGAATTTTTATGACATCATCAGTATAAAAAACATAACCAAGAATGATTTTCTTTGAATAAACAACTGCAGATAACGGTTCACCTTCTAAATCACCAACATGATCTGCAGTAGGAAAAAAATGTTGAACCAGATGAAAATGATCCTGAATTTCCGAAGCCTTTACATAACCGCTCAATAAAAATAATGAAATAGCCATAATGGCATAACGATAAACTAGGGAATGATTTTTCAATATATATCTCTAATATTAATTTATATAAACACTAATACTATGCACAACTTATAAGGTATAACCTTGATTTATATCAATAGTAAATAATACACCTTAAATAAATTACGGCTCCTTGATTCGATAGAAAGATTCGATACAAAGATTCAAGACAAACTATGATACTCAGCATGAATAGTGACTATCTTCTAGTCATTCACACGCCCATAATGTATTTTATGTCCCAGAACAATTCCCGGCTTAAGTACTGTCATGGACTTATCATCAAACGTTACTTTGCAAGGCATAGGCTTACCACAATCATACATAACCTGATCATTTACCCAATGATAAAAATCCAGATACGCTATAACCGGTTTATCCATAACACCAAATTTACTCTTGATATATGCACTCCCGCTGGTTTCTTTTATTGCCATACTAAAAGCACGATTAATAACGTCTGATTTTACGGTTTTAGAATATGGATATGGAACATATAACCTGATTATTCTTTTCCCAGGATAAAATTTTACATATTCATTATGACCTGAGGCTTTCGCCATTTTTCCGTCATTCCCTTCTCTAGTATAATAGCCACTAAGTATATTCTGTTCTTTTAGTGGTGATTTTTCTGCAAAGCTTACCCTGGAGCTAAAAACAGCTAAAAGCAGAAACAATACCAATAACAAGCTGGACACGTTAACAGGATTTGCTTTCATAAAAATTTCCTTTGTATAATTCTAATCACTACCAGAATAACACCGGAATTCAGTTATACACAAGCAAGGAAAAGTATCTATAATTATCTAAAGAAAAAATTACAACAGAATGTTATCCTTAGCAGATGAAAACAAATAGCATATATGCACGACGACAAAATCTTATGTCTCTGGCATTTATCAGCATAATGCTAACCGGACTAATTTCTCCCCTCTCAGCAAAGACTAAATCAACAAGTGCTATTAATACGATAGAAATAACCTCCCTGTCATCAAACACAGTTAGTTATTCTGAAGGCTCGAACACAAACAGAACCACACCTATAATACAAAGTAAAAAAATACTCGTTGATAAATCCAGAGGATTATCTGCATTTTTTATTTTTGGAATCGCTATCAATATCATTATGGCCATAACTTTTGGCTGGTGGTTCTCAAAAGAATGGCGAAGTTCAAAAAATAAAAAGGTTGAGGACTTATGACATTAAAAAAAGAATTTCCTAAAGGAACAGTTATTCTTTTCCTTTCACTGCTAGCGCTTCTTATAATGATTTTTATTACTCTATCCTCTGAGAAAAAAGATATTCCCCGGGATCTCATCGCAGTGTTACGTCCACATGCTATCCCGTTACAACCATTCACACTTATCGATAAAAATAATCAATCTTTTATAAAAAACAAGTTTAACGGCAAGTGGAGTTTTGTATTTTTTGGTTACACCCACTGCCCTGATATATGTCCTACAACTCTAACCACTCTTAAATATATCAATAAGGCATTAAAGGAAAATGCTAAAACAGCTTCTGATATGCAGGTTATATTTGTCTCAGTGGATCCGGAACGAGATACGCCAGATATATTAGCTAAATACACAGAATACTTTAATAAGGACTTTATTGGTGTTACAGGATCGGCTGATAACCTGCTTAGCTTTTCTAAACAGTTTGCTGCTGCCTATATTAAGGAGAAAACAGATGCTTCTGGCAGTTATTTAATGGCTCATACAAGCACTATTTTTCTGGTAGACCCAAAAATGAACATTGTTGCCTCGTTTGCACCACCTCATGATGTTGCTACGATTACTTCCCAATATATAAAAATTCATGATATGTTTTAATCATAGTCAATTGAATAAAAATAATACAACCCATAACAATTTAACAAGAAGAAAATAATTTTGGATATTATTTCAACCATCCCTCACATACTGGCTATGCTGAATACACTCTCGGCAATACTGATTAGTATTGGCTTTATCAATATTCGTAAACAAAATAAGGCTGTTCACAGAGCCTGTATGATTGCAGCGCTTGCGGTATCAACTATATTCATGATTTTTTATCTCTATTATCACGCCAAAGTGGGTTATATTCCATTTGCAGGGCAAGGCAACATACGTTATTTATATTTTTCATTGCTGGCATCACACGTCATACTCGCAGCAATTGTATTTCCGATGGTGCTAATTACCGCAGGATTAGCGTTACGTAGTAACTTTAGTACACACAAACGAATAGCTCACTGGACATTTCCTGTCTGGCTTTATGTCTCTGTCAGTGGTGTAACTATCTACGTGATGTCATTTCATATTTATGCTAACTAATATGCCAAAGAGGATTTTTTATGGAAATAATTTATTACACCATTGCAGCATTAGTACTCTATGGCCTTTCTGACTATATCCTTAATGCTATAGAAATCAAAATGGGCAAGCGATTGCCGAGCCGATCTTTTATTTTCCTGGTTATCATAACCATACTGGCACTAGCATCATTCAGCCTTATGCGTGCTCTATTTTCTCCGCTTGAATCGACTCAGCAAGTAACAACTCAGACTCAAAAGCCTCAACAAGCCCCTATTCCAGCTCACAAAAATATATTACCTACTAATAAAGAAACTAAAAATTAAATTATTAATAAGTATCAAAGTTGAAAATATTAGACTAATTGCTTTATTCCCGCTTTATTATTTGTGTGATTTTATAGTATTGTCGTTAACATAGATATTCTCAGCTAAACCGTACTACTTATGATGAGGTTCAAACATGAACAATGCGAGCAACTGGCTGGTACATGATCACCGCAAATATGATGAAATGCTCACTGAATGTGAAATGGCAGCAGAGATGGCTGACTGGAAAGATGCGGTGCGTGTATTTAATGAATTTACAAGTGATCTAAAACTTCATATGCAACTGGAAGATGAAGTGCTCTACCCTCTTTTTGCACAAAAGGAATCTGACTCGGAAGATGACATAACCATACTACACGAAGAGCATGAGAACCTTGTTAGACTTTTATGCGATCTTGTTTATGTGATAAAAACAAAAAATATAGATCACTTTATGGAATCATTATTGCCATTACATAAAGCAATGAATGAACATAATAAACATGAAGAAGCTGTATTTCGACGTTTGGGGGATGACTCATTGCTTATGCGCCGTGATGAAATTATGGATCGTTTGTCTGCTATACAAACAAAACAGGGGCATGAGCCAAGACGTTGGGGTTTTTGAATACGCCTTTATTCACTTTTGTACATAAATTTTTATATTGTCTGATTTTTTTTCTGCGGCCACATAGATTTAAAAACAATAACCAGAAACATGATTCCACCAATAATCGCGATTAATCCGCCCAGTCCCATGATCCCCATACCAATGACACGCTCCAGGTTATTCAAGTCCTGTTCAATTCCTGCCGTTTTACGCTGTACACCGTAACCGCCTGACAAAACCAAACCAATAACATGCATTAGCTGACCACACGCATAAATTACCGGCTGTCTTGTTGCCCACTTACCTTTGATCGCTTTGAAACCAAGACGTGGCAAAATATGAAACGTCACCCCCATATAAGCTAATGTGATAGCAACAATAGAACCATGATAATGTGCAGGCACGGTGACATCACTACCACTAATCATAAATCCAATTACGCCACCCACACCAAATAAGAGCATAGAAAATACGAGCGCATTAAATTCAGGCCCCACTTTAAGATCACGTCTATTTTTATTTAATAAACCTAAAACTATAATCAATCCGACAGGCAATGCAGCCAAACCACCGCCATATTGCATAACAAAGGAGATACTTTGCTTATGCATTGCTGCGCCTAAATCAAACATCATGTATACAAAAGGGGTCAGAATGACAGGCAGCAAACCAATCGCAAATATAATCAATGCGACTCGTGGCGATAACTTTAAACCAATACCTGCCACTGTTGTCATCCATAACCAGCTCACGAGTAGCAACTGGATATGCATAAACTGCAGAGTATGGCCTGCGTCCCAAAATAACAGTTCATAATAATAGGCACCAGTTGCAAACATGGGTATATCGCTGTAGGAAATAATCAAAACGCCGATCGAAACGAATGCCGCAATCAAAGCCGTATATAAACCAAAACGAAGTGCGCCCTCACCACTGATCGTAGAACCGACTGAATGGGAAAAAAATAAACCTTTTATTACAAGAACAGTAAAACCAAGACCAAACAAACCCAGTCCGAATAAAAAAAGTGGATGCTGTAATACCGGAACATAATTGTTCATCAATGGTTCAGCCGCACCAAAAAAAGGGGCCACTGTCATCACGGCAGTACCCAGTACACTTAATGCAAGCGCAAACCAACCACATCGAATACAAGACTGACTGCTATTGAGGCTCCAGAGTACGCCCGCAAAACCAAGGAACCAGACCAGCACGGTCATATCAACATGCACAACCAGCGCAGAATGAAAAAAATCAGTCCATGGAATAATTCCCTGAAAATACGGTGTACGTGACAGCACAATCAGCAGTGAAAAAAGCCCGCCAATGACTAATGCACCAAGTGACAACAATAACCACCCTACCGTCAGCCGGCGAACCCGCGCACCAGGCATATCAAGCACAAAACTGTCAACAATGGCATTATGGTTATCACGACTATTTTCACTATGGGTACTTTCCATACTGTCTACTACCTTTTTATTTAAGACTGTCTTATAAAGTTAATTAGTAAAAAAACCACCCGAGCCTGCATCGAAATCAAGCAACAGTTGTTGTTCCGGTTTTAAGTTAACAACTTGTTCATAATGATAAGTCGGCCCTGCTACATTGACGTCATCATTCATCCAGACTCGCAGATTATGTTTGCCTGCCTGCACCTTGATTCGCCGGAATACATTAACCCCCTGATCCCTGCGAAAACCTAACGGTTCGATCGATGCTTTAGTCAGCAGTTTATCATCCATATACAACCCAAATGTAAGTGGCGAACGTTCGCGCGGACAATCCATTGGCAAGCGCATATTAGGCGCCAGTTTCATTAACTCTTGTTGTGACAATTTCCGGCAGGCTTCACGTAATTTTGTGGCGTGGCTAAATGACAGCGTAATAACAGCCTGATCGTTTTCTAAATGATGGTATGGCGGCTTAGTCGAAAAGTACCACACTACCGCCATAAAAAGCGTGTAGTTGACTATCTGTAATCCATAACGCAAAACTTTATTCATCGGCTGACTCTGCAGATGTTTTAGCATTATTCAGTGTTGTAATATGCTTTTGGAATTCAGCAAATTCCTGCTGCAGACTTTTTTTATCGGTTACTGCTGCGCGGGATACTTTGATGTGTGAACGATCAGCGCGGTGCCGAAGAATCGGCTGACGACTCCCTTCAAATCGTTTATCCATCCAGACATTGCCATAGCGAAAATAACAATCACCCGTTCGGCAACCCGTAACAAATACGCCATCCACACCATGTGCCAAAGCATATTCCACCAGCGTGGCTGGCATCATACCAATGCAAAAAAGACTCATGACCTGCACGTTGGGCGCCTCCAGAACAGAAAAATCCAGTGCATGTTCACAACCCAGGATAATAATTTTGTTATCACCCTGAAGATTTTTAATGGTCTTATCCATATGATCTCGAATATCATTAATCGGCATTTGCGGCATATCAATACCCGTTACCAGTAACTCATTTTTTTGCCGAAACGGATTCGAAGAAGGACATGAACCGACGCAAATACCACAGGCGGCACAAAGATCCGGATTCACTTTAACTTCATGTTCAAATTTTGCGCCATCGGTTCGGGCCTGAACACTGATCGCATCATACGGACAATCTTCAGCACATTGTTCACAGCCATTACAGTGGTCAAGATGGACCTCGGCAGCCGGCCCGGTTTTCCTCGGCGGTAACCATGGCATCAACATCAAAAATAAAGTAATGCTCAGGGTTATGACCCAGGTTTGACCCGCGCTAAAGTAATCTATTAACGGATAGACATTCAGGTAAAACCAATCGAGATTTAATACCGCGGTTACCTTCCCCGCATCAGCCGCTTGATGACTCACTGCAGGTGAGATTAACGACAAGACCAGCAAAGCAATTAAACTTCCGATGGCAAGGCCTTTAGGCGCCGTAACCTTTACCAGTGACAACCGTTTAACATGAATCCAGAGCGCAAAAATCAGAAACAGTGGCTGACCTAAAAGGTGTAAAAAAGCCATTAAGGTAAAGAACCTGTCAGACATTTGATGGCCAACAAAATTACTTGACATCGAGCCAGGAATTAAAGGCAGGGCATCGATCAGTTGCGAAGAAAGCATGGCTACGTACAGCGCAAGCTCATCCCAGACTAACCAATATCCTGTAATACCCAGGGTGATAACAATCCACAATGTTGGCACACCGGTAAGCCAGGAAAACCAGCGAAAGCCGTGGTATCGACCCAGAGCAAATTCGCGAAACATATGCAAAAGTATCGTAATAACAGCCGCATCCGAAGCATAACGATGCAGGCTGCGCATGACACCCGCAATATACCACTGCTCATTTGTTATATAGTCGACAGAGACATAGGCACCTGAAAGACTGGTGTCAAAAAAGATAAATAGATACAAGCCGCTGATGAGCACGACCCAAAAAAAGAAAAAGGCTAATCGGCCCAGATTATATAGCGGGTTCCACTCGGAACTAAAGGCGATATTTAGCCAGGCTTCCATCGCCAGATAAGCATGTTTAATGGGATTCATAAAGCTCAATACTTATTACCAACAGAATTTATACGAAGGGTTTGAATAGACACGTAACATTATAATAACAGCCATCGGTATTAACTTGATCAACATCAAGTTTGATGCGGGCGTTTGCCACGGCGATATTCCCTTACCAAAAAAACAAATATAAGCAGTATAATGACTGCGCCAATGATCATGCCAATAAACAATGAATAATCAAAATGATATGAGTCACTGGCTGGATCATAGTTGGTACAAAAAAAACGGACTTTATTGATCAACCCCGCAAGTAATGTCTGGTTAGGTTGTGGCCGCCCCAGCAACAATTCTTTTAATGGTTCAAGCAACAATGGGGTATCAAACACTTCACCATAAACCTGTCGGTAAATCACCCCATCAGCATCAATAATACTGGCCTGCACTACATGATCAAATCCATTCGGTGAGGTAAAGAAAAGAAATCCTAACTCTTTAGTTAAGGCGGCAATCGTCTTCGCATCAGCACTAAGCAGATGCCAGTCTGCATCCGCTATACCTTGTTTTTTGGCAAAGTTTTTCATGGCCTGAGGGCTATCAAATTGACTGTCAAAACCCAGAATAGCCACAGAAAATTTATCTTTACCCAATGTTTTTCTGGCCTTTTCTATCACGCCTGCCAGGTAGCGTGTGGTCATTGGGCAAATTTGGTAACAACTGGTATACACAAGACTTAACACCAGTGGTTTACCATGAAGATCATACAGTGTAAGTCCTTTACCTGAGGCATCGGTCAAACGAAAATTTGAAAGCCGCTGGCCTATTGCAGCCTGACTTTCCTGTAACGCTTTTTTATACTGAAATTTTTGAATTGAGCCCTTTGAATTCGGCAAGGAATCTGCCGCACGCGTCATTACAGGTAACAAGCCGAGAACAAGCACAATAAAGATAAAGAATTGGCGCATGAAAGATAACTTCTTTGTTCCGGATTAAGCATCTGTTTTTAAAAGCCAGACAACTTAACCATGCTAAAAATATTTTATATGTATAATAAAAAAGGGCGGGAAAATCCCGCCCATTCCTAGTTAGCTAATAGCCTAGCCTAATGGCCAGACAGAAGCCAGATACTTCCAGTTAATAAAGTAATACACCACGAAGGTGACCAGAAGCAACAGAGCTAACATAAAGGTACCCGGGGCTTCGAAGCCACCACCGTGATGCTGATGCTTCTCTTCGAGCTGTGGAGCCATTGCCAAAATGGGTGGCTTATCAACATCATAAGCTGAAGCTTGCAATGGTTTACCCGCAAAGCTTTCCAGAATACCTGCAGAAGGCTCGAGCTTTTTACCAAACAGTAATGAACCTACTGAGACAGCCAGGAACATGCCGCCACCGACAATAGCAAGCACACCACCAATTGCGCCAACCGCCATCAATGTGTAGGCGATTGCCGGGTAGTGAAATGCCATCGCTGCTCCGGCAAAATCCATATCCCAGTGACGACGGGCGACACCCATTGTGCCTGCACCCAGCATAAACAAAATAAGGATGGTCATACCGCCACCGAAAACATAAGGCTGTATTTTAGCAACCTTGGGAAGGAATAGTGCACGACGGAACAATACCGGAATCAACAAGTAGGTCGCAGCCATAAATGTTAGCGTGGTACCGGTAACCACAGTCGCATGAAAATGAGCAGGAACGTAAATAGTATTATGGATAATCAGATTGATTTGTTCTGTACCCATAACAACACCCGTGATACCACCAATAAATCCGAACGTTACTAAAGAAATGAACATGGCAGAAAATACAGGATTACCCCACGGTGCTTTACGTAACCATTCAAATAAACCTTTAGTCAGGCCTTTTCTACGTTGTGCCACTTCGATAGAACCCGGAACAGTTAAACCATGAATCATACTGGCGAGTACCGCCAGGTACATCGCGTAACTGGTATTAAAGATCTTCCATTCTGAACTAATGCCCGGATCAACCAAAATATGATGCGCAGAAGCCAACTGTAAGAAGAAAATATAAAGTAAAAATGCAAAACGACTGACTTTCTCAGACATGGGTCGTGCACCAAACAGCACACCGGCGATCAGATACCAAATAGAGACATGTGCAGCGACATTAATCTGTTGTGATGAATGTCCCATGCCCCACCAGATAACACGATACATTTCCGCATCAATATGGCTAACGTAACCAATTGACCAAAGGAAAGTCGGGATCAGTATAATGGCACCTGAAGCGATAGTGAAAACTGCAATAATCGCAGCTGTTATCGCACCAAAAGTAACAATTGGTACTGAACCTTCATAGGTTTTTTCCTGTTGTGCTATCACCAGCGTTCCAAAGAATACAAACACCTGAATGAGTGCCCCCACCGCAAACAGAATCAAACCAAGATAAAAATGAGGTTCGGCCTGCATGGGCACATAGGACGTCATCATGACGCTGGACTGGCCACTAAAAACAGCAATATTGTTCATAATGGCGCCGATCAGCATCAGAGAAAACCCAGCCCAGGCCCATCGTGGTGTTGCAATTCGACACCGCAACAACGTTGATGAAGCAAAATGCAGAACAGCCATTTCGAAGAATATGACCCAGAAAATCAGGGCATTAATACCGTGAGCAGTCAGAACCATGTAAAAAGTATCAGCAGGTAGCCAGTGGACCTCTTGCCAGCGAGTCAATACGACACCTAGAGCGAGAAGACCAGCAACCAATAAAGCAACAATACCCGCTACGGCATTGACCTTCATTAAGCTCTCTGCTGACTTGTTAAAATAAAATCCCGAATCGGGGCATACGCGAAATTCAGCCATGTTAATCAATCCTCCACATAGATCTTGCCCACCATCGTATGGTGGCCAATACCGCAATATTCGTTACAAACAACACTGTATACACCTGACTTGTCCGGTGTAACTTTCAATACCATGTCATATCCTGGTACTACTTGTAGGTTAATGTTAATCGGTTGTAACGAAAAACCATGCTGGTAATCCATCGAAGAAAGATGCAAGCGATATTGCTGATTCTTTTTCAACTTCAATACCGGATACCACTGCCATAAACGACCCAGCATATAAATATCACTACCTGCCGGCGGTTTAACAACCGGGATGCCCGCCTCTACACCTACTTTATACTTGTTGACCATTTCTTCGACTTTAGCGCCATATTTGGCCGGCGTTGTTTGATAGGCTTCAGTAGAAAGGTTTTGTTTACCATACACATGCCATAACGGCATCATCAGAAACATAATGATGCACCAGACCAGGGCTATCGCTATCCACACGAGCTCCTGTCGGCCGACGGGTACTTTCCACCAGTGGCGATCTGCAGGCGGCATAAATGAAGTCATAAGCGAGTCTCCCTGTAATTTATATTATTTAGATTAGTTATGGTGCAACTGGAAGATTTACGATTTCCATAATTCCCCACACGATATAAAAAACTGTGGGCATAGCAACACCAATAAAGAGCAAAAGAAACGGATTGTCCAAAAGGGATTGCATCCCAGAGGTACGTTCTTCATCATCATTAGAATTTTTATCTGACATGGAATGCTTCCTTTAAGTTTGTAGATTATTGTTTTTGGTATTTAAATCAGGACTCATTTTCAAATTTTCTGGAACATATAAATCTGTTAATCAGTCAGTAATTTAATCTTAAAGCGATACTAATACTTAACTAACATAATATAGATACTACATTGTATAAATACTTGACTTACATCAAGTAAGACTAACTTTTCATCCCTTAATTAAAGTTAGTATATAATCATTTACTAATTTCAATTCTCATGACTCTCATTCTTACTTCTTACTTAAAAATTGTGCCTTCAGTTTTTTTAGTCCGCTCATAAAACCATGATCAACTTTTTTATGACTAGTGATTAATTGTTCCAACTTATGCAAACGAGAATCATAAGTTTTAAAGTGAACCATAAACCAGTCATTTAACTTTTTCTTTAGTTGTTGTTCATCAAAGTCAGATGTTTGTTCAAGTTCCAGTGTGATATCACGAATACCATCAAGTAACCGTGCATGATCATTTTTATGCTTCTCATATTCATCATAACCATGCTTTACCATTAACCTTTCTTCAAGCATAAAATGAGCATGTATCGAACCATAAATATTATTCAATATATGAATTAAGTCATTTTTACTTGAATGATCTGTTTGTTTTAAATAAAAAGAATTTATCGTATTAATCAATTCTTCATGTTCATTATCAACACCAGGTATACCAGTAGCAAACATATCACTCCATTCAATTAATTCCATAATTAGAACCCTGCTGTTCAATCATTAAATACTCTAAATTATTATAAGGTAGTGTTAATCTCAACGTTATAATAAGGCACGCAGCCCATCAACATTAAGTAACGAAATTTCATTACCGCGTACCTCTATTAACCCTTGCTTACTCAAACGCAGTAAAATACGAGAGAATGTCTCAGGTTTAATGGATAAACGTGATGCGATTATCACTTTTGTCGCATCTAAATGAATATTAGATAACGCCACAGCACCCTCAGGTAATTGTTCCAGTAGATATACGACTAAACGATAAGTCGCATTATGAAGAGTCAGGTTATTAATATCACTTATTTTTCTATGTAACTGCCTGCCCATTGTTGCTAACAACCGAAAACAAGTCTCGTTTGAATTTTCAAGCAGGCTGCGAAATTGATTCATATCAAAACAGTATATTTCACTATTTTTTAACGTTTCAGCACTTACAGGATAGATTTGTTTAGGCATAAACATTATCGCTTCAGCAAAAGTTTCCGATGGATTAATAATTTCAATAACTTTTTCATCTCCGTCTTCAGACAAACAAAAAAGTTTTATTTGTCCAGACTTCACCAGGTAAAAATATGAGGCAACCGAACCTTTTCCAAATAAAATATTTTTTGCAGGTAAAGATTGTATACGGCATGATTTTATGACGCTGTTAAGCTGTTGCTCATCTAATGCTTGAAACAAAGGAATTTGATGAAATATGTCATGGTCAAGATTATTCATATTATTATATTCACACACACATTAGAAAATTATTATTCTTGACCTTGATCAATGAATTCATAATAAACAAGACTACAATCAATCAAGAATTCACATTAAGGATATAGGGTTTCTATAATAGATGAAAGCAATATTAATACTTGCAGGGCCATATTCATCATGTAGTGCAACTGAAATAATTTGGAAAGAAGTCTGTAAGGATAAAGATATATCACTTACAACTTTCGATTCAACACAGGATGAAGGACAGAAATTATCTTCTAAACTAAATATTAAATCATTTCCAGCACTCATTATTGATAACACAGTTATTGCCGTCGGTCATCCTGATAGCCAGTCGGCAGAAAAAATTATCTTCAGTTTAATAAATGATTAACATTAAATTTACTATGCTAAACATAATGAAATTCTATTTTAAAACTCTTCTTATTATTCAGTTTGTTGATCCAGATCAATAACGACGAAGACGAATAACCTGACTATTAGTCCCCCATTTATTTCAAGTTAAATGTTTTTTACTCACGGAAATTAGACATACCTTGAGTACCTTGCAGGAGAGGAAACCCCTTCCTCTCCTTTTTTTTATAATTTTTCAGCATCCGGCAAGTTTTCAAATACCTCTTCAACTGTTTTATTGACTGTTAATGCATTTATAACCACATCAAGCGGCTTAGCTAAAATATCGGGGAAATCTTTTTCACTATCGTCATTAATAGGAAACGCAAGTTGTTCAGTTGGAGGCAAGAACTGTGCGTTTACACTCGCTTTATTTCCTCTTGCATCAATTCGATACCAGCCAAAGTCTTTCAGATAAACTGAATTCAGCCCATGCAAACTATATGGTGCTCCGTCATCATTGATACTTAAGCGTTGATAACATAAACCAGCAGGAATATTATTTGCTCGCAACAAAGCCGCTAACAAGTGACTTTTTGCAAAACAGTAACCTGTGCCTTTTTTTAAAACATCAGAGGCCTTACAGGTAACCGGGTTGAGTTTATAATCCCAGCTGTGTTTAATATTATCGCGTACCCATTCAAAGCATGCTTTTGTAATATCCATATCATCTTTTTTATTTACAGCAAGATTTTTTGCAAGCTCAATAATATTTGGGGTTTTCCAGTCAATATATTCTGATGTTTCCAAAAAATTTTTCATATTAAAATATTAGTTTACATATTGAGTAATAATTATTACCGAAGATAAAAATATCCCTGTCATTAAAATCATTATATTGACAATTTTTTTTCTTTGCTCTGCCTTTTGAGCAGCTTCCTGATATTCTTCAAACATTTTATGCGGTTCCTTTTGCTATGTTATTGAAATTTTTCAGCCCCTCAAACTGTAAGTAAAACACTATACAGATTTAAATACAGTGTGTTTCAATTTATATATTAATTTCATAATATCAGATGCAAAGTAGAGCACACTTTAAATTTATTTTTCAAATTTAGAACTCCCTTATAATATTAATAGTTATATAAAGTAGGTGCATGTACAATTTAAAAATCACAATAACGAATACTTTTCATACTATGTTTAACTTCACTGAACTACCGCCTTTATCTCTTTATATTCACTTTCCCTGGTGTGTACAAAAATGTCCGTACTGTGATTTTAATTCGCATGAATTAAAATCATCACTGGATGAAAAAAGCTATATCAATGCATTAATTAGCGACCTTGAACAGGAATTGCCTTTATTCTGGGGACGCAGTATTAGCAGCATTTTTATGGGGGGAGGAACACCCAGTTTATTTAGCCCAGAAAGTATTGATGCTTTGATCTCTGCCTTACGCGCTCGTCTGACATTTTCTCCTAATATTGAAATCACTATGGAAGCCAACCCTGGAACAGTGGAGCTTGGAAAATTTACAGAATTTAGCCATGCAGGAATCAACCGTTTATCGATCGGCATACAAAGTTTTAATGATGATAAATTAGAAAAGCTGGGGCGCATTCATGGGCGCAAAGAAGCCATTCGAGCAGCAGAACAGGCGCATGATGCCGGCTTTAATAGTTTTAATCTTGATCTTATGTATGGCTTACCTAACCAGTCATTACAACAGGCTGTTGAAGATATTGAAACAGCCATTGCACTTGAGCCCAAACATCTTTCACATTACCAACTCACTATTGAACCCAATACTTTTTTTCATCACCAACCTCCAACGACACCGGACGATGATCATTTATGGGAAATGCAACTGGCGTGTCAGGAAAGATTGGCAAAAAATAATTATGCTCAATATGAAATTTCTGCTTATGCAAAGGAAGGTGCTCAATGCCAGCATAATTTAAATTACTGGCAGTTTGGTGATTACCTTGGCATTGGTGCCGGTGCACATGGCAAGTTAACCAATGCAGCTGAACAAAGCATTAATCGCAGCTGGAAAGTTAAACAGCCTAAAGACTATCTAAATAATGCAACAACTGAGAGTCGAATTTCAGGTCAAAAGATATTAACCCGGGAAGATGCAAGTTTTGAATTTATGATGAACGTGTTACGTTTGAACGATGGTTTTGAAACTGAATTATTTCAACGCCACGTCGGGCTGCCTATTTCTGCTATCGAAAAAGCATTAAAACAAGCTGAAGAAAAAAAATGGATAAGTTGGGACTTAAAACGCATTAAACCAACAGTTCAAGGCAGACAATATTTAAATAATTTACTCGAACTTTTTATGAATGATTAATTTTTACTGGTTTAACAGCGACCATTTGTGCAAAATTATGATTTTTCTAACTAAACGATGTGAGTGGTATTAACCACTCACACTCTGTTTATTATTCTTTTACTGATACAACCAGATCAACACGACGATTAGTTGCACGTCCTGCAGCTGTTTCATTTGATGCAATAGGATGACTCTCGCCATAACCAGCGTAAGTTATTTTATATCCACTCCTGAGAGTCGCAATATATTTTGCAACTGCTGAAGCTCTTTCTTTAGAAAGCTTTTTATTTACCTTGGCAGAACCAACAGAGTCAGTATGCCCTTGTACAACGACTTTTTTTGCATCAAGTTTTTTTATAATTGAATCAATATCAGTAATGAATTTCTTTGATGCTTCCGGAATTGTTGCAGTACCAGACTTAAAGTTAACCCTCTTAAGTCTAAAAACCAGATTGTTTCCCTGTTGATAAACTAGCGCATCATCACTTGAAAGTACTTTTCGTGCTTGTTCCATTGCCTGCTGAAACCGAACCTGAGTTGAAGCACTGGCAAGTTGTTGTTCTTGTGTTTTAAGCACGCCTTCTGTACGTTTTAATGCGCCTTCTTTTTCCTGCAAAGTTTCTTTTGTTGATTGCAGGTTAGCTTTGAGTTTACCGACATTCGAACTCAATTCACCTAACACACGTTTTTGTTTAACAATTTGTACCGCAATATTTTCAGGCGTACCTTTAGCGCCCATAATCACATTCATAACATCAAATAATTGGGTCGCGCTGGCCAGCGCGCCATCAACACTCTTTTTATATATATTAGGACTGCGTGGACTTTGCGCAATAATATTCATTGACGTCTGGTAATCCAGCAAAGCAGTGCGTAAAGATTTTGGTGCAAGATCAGCAGCATCATTATTTTTAGCATCTTTAATTGCCTGATTGGCACTATTAAGTTCGCTGAACTGAATAGCTTTTGCTTCTAGTACAAGATATTTTTTCTGGAAAGCAGAAAAGTCTTCAGGTGAAAGTGTTTTAGTAAACTGATTAGTATCGTTTTTCAAATCGTTATCAATTTCAAGCATGTCTTCAACTAATGCTGCGCTTTTTCTAGCTCCCGCTTTAAGTGCGGATTTTCTTGCATTAAGAATACGACTACCGAATGATTTTCTTGGTTCAGCAATTTTTTTCGCATCCTGAAAAAATGCTTTAGAAATGGCTGCACTATTTATAACAGTCTCAGCGGGTTCACCCTGTTTTGCAGCAAATTCTGCTTTGCTGAGATATTCACTTCCCTTTGAGAAGGCATCATCCGCCAACACATCAAGCTGTTCATTTTGTCCAGTCGTCATTACATGCGTTACTTCAGCAATAGCACTGTCAGGATTGTCGCCAGAAGCAAGTTCAGCTTTTCTTAAACTTGAACATGCTGTTAAGGAAATAGAAACAAAGGTAATTAACCCTAAATATTTGATTAACTTTATCATAACGCGGTACTCCTATTTCAATAATACCCGCACCAAATGGGCCAGCTTAAATTTATTCACCGGCTTGAATATAATCACTTCTCAGCAAATTTTCGGTGCTCATCTCTTTTTGTTCTTAATATACTATTTAAAATGCCATATTTTCATTAACATTCCAAGGTCAATATTCTTTATACAAGCTCGATATGTGACTCTATACTCAACAAATGCAGAAAATTAACCCTGAATTACCATATCAACCTGTTTCATGCGATCTACATAGCCAGTATGAACTCGCCATCATACATAAAAGCAAGTTACAGCTTGTTTATAAAACTGAAAATAATTCTACTATTGCTGACGTCGTCACACCCATTGATGTGCAAATAAAAAATAAGGCTGAATATTTAATTGCATTATCTTCCGCAAATAAAAATTTGTATATACGACTTGATTATATATTAGAAATTCATACTCTGAATAAGGTTTAATCATACTCATGTTAACTGACTATTTATATATTCACTCGTACCTTTATCTCGTTGCCTCAAAGGTGTAGCATTGGCGAATAATCAACTGAATGCCAACTAAACAAATCCAGATATTCTGGTTGAATTTTTCTATATAAAATATAGTAAACGTTGTACTGAATCACAAATCCAGGAAAGATAAAACGTGATAATAAAAGTAAGTAAAAACGTATATGAATATTGACGTCTAAATTACTATTAATTTAAGGGGAAGATAAGTTATGAATAAGACTTTTGATTATAAAACGACAGTTACAATAGGTGACACTAACGCACTTCAAAATATGTATTTTCTGAATTTTTTCAAGTTACAGGGTATGGTTCGTGAACTTTGGGTTAAAAAACATGTAAAAAATGGTTTTCAAGATCTGGCAAATGGAATGATATTAATCACCAAAGATGCCAGATGCAATTTTATTAAAGATTTCTTTTTATTCGATGATATGGTTGTAAAGTTAAACTTTACAAAAATAGTAAAAACGAATACCCGACTTAATTTTGAATATTTTCATTCAAAAACAAATGAGCTTCATGCCAGAGGTTCACAAACTATCGTTTTTGCTGATCATCAGCACAAAGTCATCAAAATACCCGATAATTGGGAACTTGCAATTAAACAATATTTTGTTGATTCATAAACTAATATATAAAAAACAGTAATATTGTTTTTATAGTTAATGCGCTTTTAAATTTATTTACAATAATCGTTATTGTAAATAGAAAACAGGTTTATTAATTGTGCTGAGCGCCCTGATAAATGCGTTCACACATAACCCCTAACTTTTCAAGCAAATTTTCTAATGCCTGAATATCCTTTTCTTTAATTTTACTTTCTATTTCCTCTGCAAGTTTTGTTAAACCTGGATAACCAAATCCTCCAGCTGTACCTTTTAAATCATGAATAACCTGAGCCAATGCATAGAATTCATTATTACGAAAAGTATGAACAATCTGTTGCTGCATCTTTCGTAAAGAGTCAATAAAATTATATAAAAGGTCTTCGAATCTCGGCTCTTCCTGTATCAGTGCGGAGTAAATTGGTTCCTGATAAGAAGTGCTTTCGACTGTTTCAAGATATCTAGCTGTCGTTTCATATAGCTTTTGTCTAACAATCGGCTTGGTAATAAAGTCATCTGTACCCGCCTCCATACCTCGTGATTTATCATCCGCAGTCGCATTAGCAGTGAGCATGACAATTGGAGCGTCATATTTCTCTTTACGCAAAATTTCAACCGCCTCTAAACCAGACATAACTGGCATCTGCATATCCATATAAATAAGATCATAAGTGTGTTGTTGTGCAAGTGATACTGCGATAGAACCATTACCCGCACAGGTAACCTTAGCGCCCATTTTTTCAAGATACATACTAATAAGTTCCTGATTCACCACATTGTCTTCAACAAGAAGGATGTCACCCTTCAATGGTTTTTGCTTGATGGCATTATCATTACCATCTTCTTTATTGAACATTACCTCATCAATATTATTAAAAAATTGTTCTTCAGATTTTTCATCAAGATTTAAACAAAATGTAAATGTTGAGCCCTGACCAATTTCACTACTAACCATTAATTGACCACCTAGTAATTCTGCGAGCTGGGTGGATAATGATAATCCAAGACCTGTCCCCCCGTAACGCCGGGAGGTACTGCTATCTGCCTGTTTAAAAGGCTTAAATATTTTATCCAACTGTTCAATGGTCATACCGATACCTGTGTCTTTCACCAGGAACTTCAATTGATGTTGTTGAGGATCATATTGGATCGTAATTTTTACTTCACCGGTATCGGTGAACTTAATCGCATTATTGCACAGGTTAATCAGAACCTGTTTTATACGTACCGCATCGCTATTAATCTCTTTAAGCATGGGAAAGGTATAATCTATAACAATTTTCAGTCCCTTTTTATTGGCATGCCCCATGATAATTGATTCTACTTCGTATACCTGTTGTAGAGGATTAATCAGGGTTTTTTCAATTTGTAATTCACCTGCCTCGATTTTTGAAAAATCGAGAATATCATTTATCAGACTCAATAAATGATCGCCACTTCGACGAATGGTCTTTAAGGCGGTTATTCGCTGCTGTGTAGTTTGATCATGGTCCAGTCCTGTATCCGCATAACCAATAATCGCAGTCAATGGTGTACGAATCTCATGACTCATATTCGCCAAAAAACTTTCTTTCGCGCGAGTTGCGGCGACGGCACTATCTCTGGCAATAGTGAGTTCTGCTTCTGTTTGTTTTCTTTTCTCTATTTCATTTTCCAAATCAAGGCGCATAGATATTTCCAGATTATGCAATTTCTCTCGATAAGATTTTATTGTCCATGTAACAACAATAACGCCAATAATAAAAAATAAATTCGCGCTAAGCTCTGCAAAACTACTTGTTTGATTTATCCAATATGTTTCAAGAGCGATGTATGGCCCATAAATTAACAGAACTGCAATAACAAAATTTCGATTATTCCAGGGTATAAAACTTAAGCCGCCAATTGCAACCAAGTGTAGGGGAATAAAATAAAGAGCGCCCTGCCCAATAATAAATATCATCATATTGAGTATAGAAGCGCACATGAATGCCAGGAATAAGCCAGCATATTCAGCCTGACGAATGTTATTAGTATATTTGAGCCACCAATGAACTATTAATACAGCAGGAATGATTAGGCAACGAATTCCAAAAAATTCCCATTTGTATTGAGGAACATAAATCAAGTCCAGCAACCAAAACAGAAAATACAGGGGTATTGCCACTTTATTACTAATGACCGCTATTATCTGCTTTATTTCAGATAGCTTTTCTTTTTCGAGATTGTGCATGGGGGGAGATACCTCTCTCGATTGTGCAATAACTTATTTTTTATATAATTAATTGTGCATCCAAGTATAATAAATTACTCTATAAAAACATATTAAAATAGCGACAATTTAGCGAGCTAAAATGTCAAATCATTTTCTACACAAACTGCGACTTTCTAAAATCACTTAAAACTTGACCGTAGTTTAGAAGTGGGTATTCTGCATAGATAACCTACTAACTTATACTATTAAAATGACTTCTCGCACCCATTGCAGTGACATTTATTCTTATCGCACCAAGGATGATTCTGAAATCAGGGAGCTCATGCACCCTAAATATCATGGCAATCAAAATCAAAGTCTTGCCGAAGCGATCATTAATCCCGGACAAACAACCCATAAACATTTACATAACTCTTCGGAAGAGCTTTATCATATTACTCAAGGGCAGGGCATGATGTTTTTAGGAGATGAGCATTTTGAAGTTGTTGTGGGTGATACCTTATGTATAAAACCCGGCACACCTCACAATATAAAAAATACCGGCACTACACCGCTGCATATATTATGTATGTGTTCACCACCTTACAGCCATGAAGATACTGAATTACTTTAATTCAGGAAATGTAACCACCCGCTGCGGGAATGGAATCTCGATATTTTCTTCACGGAAGGCCTTGATGATTGCATAATTTATTTCACTGGTAACATTGACCCGCTGATCAATGTCATAGATAAAGCAACGTAATTCAAAATTTAATGCGCTATCGCCAAAGTCTCTAAACAACACTTTAGGTAATGACACTATACTGTTCTTTTGATTCATCACCATTGGATGCTGGTGGGCAATATCAAGAAGAATACGACTCACTTCATCAACATCTGAATTATATCCAACACCAATCTTTACAGTTATGCGTCCATGTGAATTTCGCAGCATCCAATTGGTCACTTTGGCGGTAATGAGCTCTGAATTAGGAACAATGACATCAGCCTGATCAAAGGTTTGAATCTGGGTAGAACGAATATTAATTGATTTTACATACCCTTCTGTATCACCTGTAATAATCCAGTCACCTCTGCGAATTGGACGCTCAAATAATAAAATTAATCCTGATATAAAGTTATTAACGATGTTCTGTAAACCAAAACCGATACCAACTGATAACGCACCGGCGATAAGAGCGATATTTTGCATCTTTACACCCGTAATCGATAGCGCAACTAATATAGCAATTGCAACGCCTGAATATCCAAATAAAGAGGTAACTGCTTCTTTAGCACCACGATCAAGTCGTGTATGTTTCAGAACATTAGGTAAAAAGTGTTTTTTTGCATAACGCGTCAGGCTTAATAATAAGATTAAAGAGAACAAGCCACTAATTATCAGTGTGGGAGTAACGCTAAGAGAGCCAACCTGAAATCCATCGATAAAAGAATTAGTAATAATGGTGACCCAGGGATCATCAAGTTTCCATATATGGAGTACCAATATCGCAAAGCCACCCCATAATACGGTAAATATAATTAAACGAATCCAGATCAGTCCCGGGACAATACTGTCTTTCTTCAAACCAAGCGTTTTTCTAAAACGCATCTCCCAATCAAGTCTGCCTTCATCCAGCCCATCGCAGAGATCTTTTAATAAATGATAAATTAACAAGGTAAAAGCCAGAGCCGCCAGCGTTCCCAATAGCCCGCCAAGTATATAACTCGACAAATTTCGATATCCTGTCAACTCAACAATCAGGGTGATCACTAACAGGAAGGTTAAAAAAATACGTGGCTTACGTGACAAAACAGCCCAGGAAAAGTGTCGTACCAACCATAATATAGAGACCAGATTAAGAATTAATAAAATGCTTAACACTCCACGACTGGCAAAATACAGTTGCTCACTGAGGCCATCCTTGAATTCGCCTGATAAAAAGAAATTCATTAAAGCGAGTGTTAAAAGCACTTTCAACTGGAAAGAAAATTTACGCGAAAGATATTCAGATTCAACCAGGTAATTGAGCGCAGGTGGTGCCGGGTGCAGTAGTACGTTTACAATTAATATCAGACCAATATAAGCTGCAATGACAAAACTTGTTTCTGTTAGCAAGGGTAATGGCTTTAATGGCAGAGTTATACTCAGGAAAAGTAACATCACTATGATGGGTAACACCACCGGAATGGCGTGAATCAGGGTAAAACGGGTTGACTGTATAAAGCTGGACAACGTATCACTGGGCAACGGCTTTAAACTAGACTGCGATCGTAATGTTCGTCTTACAAATATTCCTGCCAGAAAAGAAATGAATATTAACCCAGCTAGCAGAGTAATTTCCTTAACTGAAAGTAATTTTTTTTGATACTGCTTTTTAATAAAATTTATGGTCTCTTGCCAGCTAGCAATCGGTGACCGCAGTAATTCTTCAATAACAGTAATAATATGTGGTGTGCGTGCTGATAATTGCTGCGCAATGATGGCTTGCTGAAGTTGGTTTATTGAACCGGTTAAATCCTGACTTTGTATCAATAATAAATTGCACGTCGACAGCTTCAAATCCAGATTTTTATTTTCTTTAATTAAAGCGCGTCTTTTTTTACTTACCTCGGGGTTTTCTTTTCTGGTTACTTCTCCCAGTAATTTTAAATCCTGAGTCGTTTTATCTAACAGGCTTTGAGTTTCAGTAATACATTCCTGTGATTTGCTTTTGATTTGGCTAAGTTCCTTGAGTGAGGTATTTAGCATTTCAACTTTTATATTTTTAACAGTGATGCGTTTTATATTTTTCTCATATTGTTTAATAGAAGTCGTTGCCTGTTTCAACCAGTCATCAATATTTTTTGATTCTGCGTAAACAAATGTCGACGTTAAATAGACTAATAAGGTCAATAAAAATGAAAGTGTTAAATTACTAACTTTATTTTTATAATACATAACAGGGCTCATATTGATTAAAAACGCGTATATTCAGCTGTAAGCTACAATATATCAAATAATGATATTATTAGTGTTTTTTTCATTAAAATATATTAATAAATACAAGGTATACAACATGAGGATTGGAATTGATCTTGGCGGAACAAAAATAGAAGGCATTGCCCTTGATGATGCCGGGCATGAACTCATCCGCAAACGTATTGATGCCCCTCAGGGTGATTACCATAATACCCTTAATGCCATTGTTGAACTTGTTTCCGACATTGAGACTCAAACACAATTACAAGGCAGTGTTGGAATAGGAATACCCGGTACTATTTCTCCTAAAACTGATTTAGTTAAAAATGCCAATTCTGTCTGGCTTACCGGCCAACCATTACATGCTGATCTTGAAACATTATTAAAACGAAAAGTCCGTATTGAAAATGATGCAAATTGTTTTGTTGTTTCTGAAGCAACCGATGGTGCGGCAAAAAATGCAGAAATCGTTTTTGGTGTCATCATTGGTACCGGAACAGGTGGTGGGGTTTTTATCCGTGGCCAATCTATTATAGGTGCCAATGCCATAGCCGGTGAATGGGGGCACAACCCTTTACCCTGGCCAACGTCAGAGGAACTTCCCGGACGAGAATGTTATTGCGGTAAACAGGGTTGCATTGAAACGTGGTTATCCGGGCCGGGTTTTGCAAAAGATCACCAGGTAACAAATAAATTAATCGCCACCATCACAGCGAAAGAAATTATTGCACGTGCAGAAAAGGGGGATGCATCTGCTCAAGCTTCTATACGCCGTTATGCTGATCGTTTAGCTAAAAGCCTGGCAACCATTATTAATGTGATCGATCCGAATGTCATCGTGCTCGGCGGTGGCATGTCGAATATTAAACAGCTCTATACCCTTGTTCCTGAACTATGGGATGACTATGTTTTTTCAGATCATGTGACGACCCAACTTGAACCACCAAAGCACGGTGATTCAAGTGGAGTAAGAGGTGCAGCGTGGTTGTGGTAGAATTAAAACATTACGCTCTTTTTATTCGTACCACATTCATCATTTCAAACTCCAGACCGGCAACAGCCTCTACTGTTGGGTAGTAGGTAATATTAACGCGTGCACCTTCAAGATTTTTATATTTTTGTTTTCTTTTAAACTTAAAGGGGGCTTCACAGTCTTCTATCATAACGGTGTTCAGAATCCATTCATCTTTATCCCGTTGCACATGTGAAATAACTTTAACACTTTCAGAATGTGTTAACTCCTGATGTTTTTTTATTAACTTATCAGGATCGGATTGTTTTATTGTTTTCATTTAAATTAATACTACCTGGTAAATACTCGGCGCAATAATTCTGTTGTTCGTTTTGCCGGATCTTTACGAATAGCCGCTTCTTCTTTTGCAAGATAATAAAACATGCCGTTAATAGCTTTATTCATGACGTAGCCGGTTAAGTCACTTTTAACTTTTGGAACAAAAGGGATAGAATAATATTGTTTAAGCGCATGATTATATGATTTAACCAGGCCCACTTCAGCCAATGCTTTATCAACAACCGGCCTCATCATTTGTTTTAAAGAAGGAGTCATTTTCTTTTTAAAATATTGTGTAGCCGCATCATTCTTTCCATTATAAATGACTTTAACATCCTGCCAGCGCATATTTTTAATTGCGGTAATAAATAATTTTTTCGCTTTTGGCGCGGCTATTTCTGCGGCACGATTCATTTTAACTTCAAGTTCTTTTGTATATTGCCCCAAACCAATTTGGTCTAAAGTATTATGAACCTTTTTCAGATTTTCCGGTAGCGCAATAGAAATAGCTTTATCTTTTAAATAACCATTTTTTCTGCCTACTCGTGATACCACACGATCTGCACCAATACTTAACGCTTCTTTTAAACCGTCAGCAATATCTTTTTCTGTTAGCGATCTTTTACTTAAGGTATTTAAAAAAGAGTGCCCTGTATCAATCCATTGTTTTTGTTGTTTGTCATTAATCGCACACGCCTGTAAGAGTAAAACAACAAAGAAAAATATAAATAATTGAATATGTTTTTTTAAAAGCATTACCTTAAGCCACCTTTTTAAAAATCAAATCCCAGACACCATGACCTAAACGCTGTCCTCGCTGTTCAAACCTGGTTAACGGGCGATAGTCAGGACGGGGCAGATATTGTTCCTTACCTGCTGTATTTTCAAAACCTTCAGACTCCGTCATTACGCCCATCATATGCTGCGCATAATTTTCCCAGTCGGTTGCCATGTGAAACACGCCGCCTGTTTTCAATTTTTTTCTTAATAACTGAACAAAGTCTTGTTGCACAATGCGGCGTTTATGATGACGTTTTTTATGCCAGGGATCGGCAAAAAATAAATACACGGCATCAAGTGACTCATCGGCAATCATCTGCTTTAACACATCAACGCCGTCGTCATTAATGACCCGAAGATTGGTTAAACCCAGCTTTTCAATTTGTAATAACAGGTTACCCACACCCGGACGGTGTACTTCTATACCAATATAGTCCTGCTGGGGATTATTTGCTGCCATTTCTGAAAGTGAAGTGCCATTACCGAAACCAATTTCCAGAATACGTGGCGCGACACGTTGAAAGGTGTCATCAAGATTTAATGGCGTATCCTGTAAAACCAGACCATAACGGGGGAAAAAATCGTTAAGTGCACGTTCCTGTCCAGCCGTTAAACGGCCTTCGCGTTTAACAAAAGAACGAATCCGGCGGATGTATTTATTTTCTTCAGGCATATGTTCAATTAGTAAGGTATGTATTTTAACTCAAAGGGCGCAAAGACGCAGAGAACGCTAAGAAAATCTAAAGAGTTTAAAAAAATTAGTAAGTTACAATTGATTATTTTTAGCTTGTGACTTTTATAATTTTAAACTTTGTTTCCTCTGCGTCTTTGCGCCCTTTGCGTTTCATCTCATACTTAAAAAAAAGTACCATCAACAGGTGATGAGGCACTGGCATATCGTTTACGTGGTATGCGCCCTGCGAGATACGCTTCACGTCCGGCTTCAATCGCTTTTTTCATTGCTGATGCCATAAGCACCGGATCTTTTGCACCTGCGATAGCGGTATTCATTAACACACCATCACAACCAAGTTCCATGGCAAAGGCAGCATCAGATGCCGTACCCACACCGGCATCAATTAACACCGGCACATTTAATTCTTCAATAATAAATTTAATACCATAAGGATTTTGCACACCTAAACCGGAACCAATTGGAGCAGCTAACGGCATCACCGCAACACAACCCATGGCTTCTAATTCTTTGGCAATGGTTAAATCGTCCGTTGTGTACACCATCACTTCAAAATCTTCTTTCACTAAAATTTCAGCGGCTTTTAACGTTTGAATAACATCAGGATATAATGTTTTTTCATCGGCTAATACTTCGAGCTTAACTAAATTGTGACCGTCTAATAATTCACGTGCTAAACGACACGTACGCACGGCATCGTCTACGGTATAACAACCCGCGGTGTTCGGTAAAATGGTATATTTTTCCGGTGGAATGGCTTCGAGCAGATTTGGTTCATCTGCTCGCTGCCCCATGTTGCTACGACGCACCGCGACCGTCACAATTTCTGCACCACTTGCTTCTGTTGCAAGGCGGGTTTGTTCATTACCGGTGTACTTACCGGAGCCAACCAGTAAGCGGGATGAATATGTTTTGCCTGCAATAATCAGCGGCGAATCTTTAACTGTGTCTGTCATTCTTTTACCTGTTCTTTTTTACTTTATGTATTTTATAACATTTCGATTTTAGTGTAGGTCTGCCTTCAGGCCGATCTACATTTATATGAGTTTTTTAACCACCACCGACAGCATGAACAATTTCCACTTTGTCACCGTCATTAAAAATATGCGCGGCATAACAACTGCGCGGCACAATTTCCATATTCACTTCCATCGCGATCCGTTTGCCGGTTATGTCCATTTCATTCACTAATTGTTCGGCGGTGAGTCCATCTGAAACATCACGCTGTTCGCCATTGACGATAATTTGCATGCTAAACCCTGAAATACTGGTCGATGGAGTTTTCGAATTGATATATCCTCTAACTCATCATAACTAAAAAATAATAATACGATGAGAATTCTACCACAGCTTATATCTTGCAACACGGCCGGCACACTCGACCGCCTTTTCCGCATTCGCTGCCTGACCTCCCCCGATCGCGTTGCATATCGCTATTTTGATCGTTCCACAAAAACCTGGCCGGAAGTCACCTGGAAAGAAATGGCGGATTTAACCAGCCGCTATCAGCAGGGCCTGCAGCAAGAAGGCTTAAGTAAAGGCGATCGTGTCGCGATTCAGCTGAAAAACAGTATCGAATGGGTCGCTTTCGAACAAGCTGCACTTGGACTGGGGCTGGTCATTGTGCCGCTGTATGTCGATGACCGCGCAGATAATGTGGCTTATATTATTCATGATGCCGGTGTAAAAGTCCTTTTGGCGAATGATGCCAAACAATGGCAAGACTTATCTGTCCACATTAACGAAGATTCTTTTTTAAAACACGTTGTTTTATTACACTGTGAAAAACCGGAATTAGTTCAGCAAAACCCCATTCTTAGCCCGGTTGAAAACTGGTTGCCTGAAGAACCGGCACATTTACAGGAACGGGGTGGTGATCCGAATGATCTGGCCACGATAGTGTATACCTCTGGTACCACGGGCCGTCCCAAAGGCGTGATGTTAAGTCACCGCAATATTTTATTTGATGCCGAATCGCTACTGAAGAAAATTGGGGTGGACGATCCACATACCCTCGAATTTCTTTCCTTTCTGCCTTTATCACATATGTATGAACGCACCGTTGGTTACTATGTGCCGATGATGGCAGGGGCAAAAGTAAGTTATGCACGTTCAGTACAAACATTGGCTGAAGATTTTCAAACGATTAAACCTACTATCATTGTGACCGTACCGCGAATATTCGAACGCTTTTATGACAAGATGCAACAAAAGCTTATCAAGCAGTCCATTCTTGCCCGCTCGCTGTTTCGTTTCGCCGTTCATGTTGGTTGGAAACATTTTAAATTTAAGCAAAAGACAGGCTGGTTTAACCCCATTGTTGTTCTTAATCCACTGCTCCACAAAATTATTGCAGTAAAAGTTCAGCAACTTCTCGGCGGCAATTTAAGACTTGCTGCTTCAGGGGGGGCAGCCTTACCTGAGTCGGTAGCAAAGACGTTTATTGGTTTGGGTATAAATATTTTTCAAGGCTATGGAATGACGGAAAGTAGTCCAGCCGTCACCATGAATAACTTTTCGCTCAACATTCCTTCCAGTGTTGGTGAAATCATGCCGGGCATAGAATTGCGTATCGGTGAAAATGATGAGCTGCAAATAAAAGGTCCTGTTGTCATGCTCGGTTACTGGAATAACCATCAAGCGACCAGTGAAGTTTTAACCGAAGATGGTTGGTTACGTACGGGTGATAAAGCACGCATAAAGAATCAGGTGGTTTATATTACCGGCCGGATTAAAGATATTTTAATTATGTCGAATGGGGAAAAAATCCCCCCGGTTGATGTGGAACAAGCCATTACACTCACACCTGAGTTTGAGCAGACACTTATTGTGGGTGAAGGAAAATCTTATCTTGGAGCCCTGGTCGTTTTAAATGGTGAAACCTGGCCAGAACTGGCGCAACAACATGGGCTTGATCCGCTGGATCCTGAAAGCTTAAAGAATAAAAAACTCATGCATGATATGTTAAAGCTGATTGCAAAAGCGCTGCATGATTTTCCGGGTTATGCGAAAGTACGCAGAGTGACTTTATCATTAAAGCCTTGGACTATCGAAGATGGTTTGGTTACACCAACATTAAAGGTTAAACGCGCTCTGGTAATAAAAAAATTCCAGAAAAAAATTGATGGAATGTATAAATAATAAAGTTAACTATTCAATATTCCAGTTACCAATATCATCATCACTGGGCTGATTATCCGGTCCTAATGAATAAAGATCTAACTCGCTATGTGTACCAGGAAAAAGATACAGATATTCCTTGCCCCATGGATCTTTATTCAACTTTTTAATGTAACCACCTTTTTTATAATTACGCGGTTGTGGTGAACCTGAAGGTTTGGTGACCAATGCTTCGAGTCCCTGATCTGTACTGGGGTACTGGTAGTTATCCAGTTTGTAAATATTCAGTGCACTTTCCAGAGTGGTGATGTCATGCTTGGCTTTTTCGATTCGCGCCTGTTCCGGACGACTCATGATTTTAGGTACCACTGCTGCGGCTAAAATGCCTAAAATAACCACGACCACCATAATCTCAATTAAAGTAAAACCACCTTGTTTAATATTATTTTTCATTCCATTAAAATCCTGTTTTTATTTCACTAACATAATTCACAATACCGGCAATATTACGCTAAAAATCCTCTGCCAGCATCAAAAGAAATAGTTTTAAGACTATACTCAGGCTTTTAATAATATCTCTAAGTAAATACATAATGGTATTCAACCCCAAACAACTCGTTATTTTGTGCCTTAGCTTATTTTCTTTTTCCGCGTTTTGTGGGGAAGTGATTCAAAGCCACGTCTCGTATAACAAAGGCATCTATAAAGCCTCATTCGAAATGCAGATCCAAGCCCCCCTTACTGAGGTTTATGCGTTATTTACAGATTTCAATCACCTTTCCCGTTTAAGTAAAAATATTACCGACAGTTTATTACTGGAAGAAAACCCGCCGGAATATATTGTTGAGGTTGACTCACATAATTGTATTTTATTTTTTTGTAAGAATTTAACTCAAACCCAATATGTACTCGAATTCGACGAAGGTTATATTTCCGTTGAAGATATAGAAGGTATAGAAGGTATAGAAGGTAAAAGTGATTTTATTTTCGCCAATACAGTCTGGCACATTCGCACATTTAAAAATGGAACGCGCGTCACCTTTAGCGCTGAAATGAAACCTGATTTTTGGTTACCGCCAGTGTTAGGGCCATGGTTATTTAAAAATAAGATGATTTCAGATACCCGAAAAATGATAGAACGACTGGAACAACTTGCCTCCGACAAGCAGTAAATCTTCAATTACCAGTTCCAGATAATCTCGACACCGACATTACGCGTTTCACTTCGCGGTTCATAAATAACTGATGTTGTTGCCGCACCTCCACTGTAAACGCGAACAGCATTACTTTTACCAATATCAATAATTTCATAATAAGGCGAGACAAAAAAAGAATCCTTTGACGTTTTTATTTCAATGGGTAAAGCAAAGCGTGCACCTATTTTATTACCCAGGTTAACTGACGTATTGTCATAACCCTTGAAACCCAAAAAATCAATACCCATTTTTGCATTAAACATTTGAGTTAAACGAAAATCTAATCCAACATTGATTTTTTTTGATGCATTGAAATGAACCGTATACCCCAACAAGCCATAAAACCAATGATACTCTTCCAGAATACCGGCAACAGGATTCCCACTAATATCAAAACCAGAGAGAATATTACGAAACCAATAGCGATAACCAAGCCCAACATAAAGAGATTGCTCTCGCCCATATGAAGAATCTAACCTTTTCCCAAGTTTTAAATGACTATCAATGAGAAGTGCATCTGAAACGGTAACAAGCGGGGTGCCAGATTGAGTTTGCCCATCGTATTCAATTTTATTGTAATATAGACTGTTCACCCATTCTGTATAGGACTTTCCTTTGTTGGTATTTAGTTTCAGTATAATGCCGGGGATTGCCCCACTTTCACCATCTAAAAAAATGTTGTTATCGTCATACTCAACATAGTTGAAGGCCATTAAACCTGCACCCACTTGAAGTTCAGACGCTGCAGCTACATTCACCGCAGATACAAAAACAATAACCATGCAAATACTATTTAATAAAACCTGTTTTAAATTTTTCAATCGGATTAAACCTTAAAATATGCTATTCAATATTCATTAAACTTCTAATGAACATTTATACATAACATTAACAACGCGGTATACTTAATTATCCTATTTTATGAGCAAATACAAATATGAAACTATTCTTAAAAATTTCACTTGGACTTATAGGCCTTATTTTTATTATTGTTTTGGGTTTTGTATTAATGTTTAATCCCAATGATTATAAAGACGATATCATAACTTTTGTAAATGACAAAACAGGACGTAGCTTATCAATTAATGGTGATATCTCACTTTCTTTATTTCCCTGGATAGGCCTTGATCTCGGTGAAACTAAAATCAGCAACGCAAAAGGTTTTGGCCATCAACCCTTTGCAAAAATGTCACACTTACAAGTACGCGCAAAACTCTGGCCTTTATTTTCACAACGACTTGAAGCAGACACACTGGTTCTTGAAGGCTTAACTCTCAATCTGGCAAAAAATAAACAGGGGATAAGTAATTGGGATGACTTAACCGCACCAGCCAGTGAACCAGGCAAAGCCGCACCTGCAACCAGCAATAAAAAACCAGACACGACAGCGACAAATAAAAACTTGCTTGCAGCATTTGCCTTAAACGGGATCAAAATCATCAACGCGCAATTTAACTGGCATGATCAACAACAAAAACAGAAAGTCAATGTGAGTGATGTCAACCTTAGCATGGGTAAGTTACGTGCTAAAACAAAAATACCATTTAAAATACAGTTTCACCTTAAAGAAAAATCAGTCAATGCTAAAGTTAATTTTGAAAGTGATATTTTATTCTCATCTAATTTTAAACAATTTTCTTTTTATAACACGAATTTTTCATCTGATGTAAAACTGGTCTCACTTAAAAAACATTTGTTACCACAAATTAACAGTGCATTAATGCAGATTGATCTTGACAAACAAACTTTCGATACAAAAAATCTTTCTTTTTCAGATCGTTCATTAAAATTAGAAACACAACTATCTGCTAAACAGATTTCAACCAACCCTTACATAAAAGGCCACTTGAATCTTCTTTCGCTTAATCCACGTACCCTTGCTGAAAACTTTGAAATTAATTTACCTGATATGGCAGATAAAACAACATTAACCCGATTAAGCGCACAATTAAATATCAAGGGAACATTAGACAACATCAGTTTATCAAATCTAAAACTTGCATTAGATGACACCAATATAAGCGGAAAAGCAAAGATAAAACCCAGTCCCCATTCATCATCTGCTTCTTTATCGATTGATGATATTAACCTTGATCGCTACCTGCCTGAAGCTGTATCAGAAAAAAAGACTTCTAAAGCAGTAAAAAACAAAACATCAAAACAAAGTACAGAGGCCATTTTAATCCCTGTTGCTTTATTAAGCCGTGTTAACCTCGATGCAGATTTTAAGGTTAAAAAATTACAAATTAAAAAAACGCACTGGACTGATTTAACATTAGTTACTCATTCAAAAAATGGTCGTATTCAAATCAAACCGTTAAGCATGCAAGGTTACGCGGCAAAAATTCAAACTGACTTTAATATCAAAACATTAAAAAATGATGCATTGCTATCCGGCAATCTCAATATTCAAAAAATTAAAGCGGGAAAATTACTTAATGACTTCATTGGTAAAGATAAACTGAAGGGCGTAACAACCATCACCGCAAGTTTTAATACAACCGGCATTAAACTCTCACAGTTAAAACAAAATTTAAGTGGAAAATTAAAATTTAATTTAACAGACGGCACCTTGAAAGGATATGACCTTGACCACCAGAAAAAAGTATTGGATGCAAAAATAAAGCGTCAACCCATACCCGTTGCACCGGTACCGGAAGAAACTAAAATAGCGAATCTCAGTGCCAGCGCCATCATTAAAAAAGGAATTTTAACGAATAAGGATTTACGCGCATCGACACCGCTCGCACGCATTATTGGAGCCGGTTCGATTGATCTTGCAAGAGAGAAAATAAACTATGTTGCATCTGTTAAGTTCACCTCTTCAACCAAAATAAATCCCTCAACATCGTTTGAAAAAATGAACTCTCTACCACTTGATGTTCGTATTAATGGCACGTTTGACAAACCCAGTATCAAAGTCGATTTTCAAAAAACACTCAATGCCCTGCTGAACAGAGAACTCAAAAAACAAGAGAGAAAAATAAAAAGTAAAATAAAAAAAGATGTGCAAAAAGAACTGGAGAAAAAACTAGGCGACAAACTCAAAAAGCTGTTGAAGTTCTAATGGCGAACAATGACTCTTTCAGTAGTCAGTTGCTCACCTGGTACTCAAAACACGGGCGACACGATTTACCGTGGCAACAAAATCGCAGCCTTTACCGTGTTTGGGTGTCTGAAATCATGTTGCAGCAAACCCAGGTGGTTACCGTCATTCCTTATTTTGAACGCTTTATGGCACGCTTCCCCAGTATTCAAGCATTAGCCGATGCCAGTCAGGATGACGTTTTACATCTTTGGACGGGGTTGGGGTATTACGCCCGCGCGCGTAACCTGCACAAGGCCGCGCAACTTGTTCGGGATAACTATAAAAATTTATTTCCTGAAAATTTCGACGAGGTACTCGCGTTACCTGGTATAGGCCGCTCTACTGCAGGGGCAATTTTGGCCCAGGCACTTGGACAACGTCATGTCATTCTTGATGGAAACGTGAAGCGAGTACTCACTCGACTTTATGCCATTGAAGGCTGGCCGGGGAAAAAGACCATCGAAAATCAGCTTTGGGAATTAGCAGAATCCTTAACGCCTGAAAAAAATCTCACAGATTACACCCAGGCGATAATGGACTTAGGTGCGACCGCTTGTGCGCGCAAACCAACCTGCACCACATGCCCTGTCACCGAATTATGTCGCGCACATGAACAAGGCTCGATGGCTGACTATCCCACCCCCAAAAAACGCAAAACATTGCCCGTTAAAGCAACCCAAATGCTCATTCTGCAAAACGAAAACGGCGATGTGCTCTTACAACAACGCCCGCCTAGTGGTATTTGGGGTGGACTCTGGAGCCTGCCTGAATACGACAACGCGACAGATAACATTGAACAATGGTGTCAACAGCAATTAGGACTGCTTATCGATGAGTTAGAAATACAGCCTGTTTTCCGCCACACGTTTAGCCATTTCCACCTCGACATCACCCCCATTGCCTGTCGGCTGAAAAGCCCTGCAAATCATGTGATGGAAGCCGGCAACAGAGTCTGGTATAACACGCAGCAACCTGAATCGCTGGGCTTACCCGCGCCAGTCGTTAAAATATTAATGAGGAATTAAACATGGGCGAAATGGTCAATTGTGTGATTTTAAAAAAAGAAGCTGAAGGCCTCGACAGAGCGCCCTACCCCGGTGAAATCGGCCAGCGTATCCTCGAAAATGTCAGCAAAGAAGGCTGGCAGCAGTGGATGAAACAGCAAACCATGCTGATGAACGAAAACAAACTCAGCCCCATGGATCCTAAACATCGCCAATTCCTGGTCGAAGAAATGGAAAAATTCTTTTTTGGCGAAGGGTCAACCAAAGTTGAAGGCTACACACCCGAATAAAACAAGCAAACAGCTTGTCATTCCGGCGTGTTCCTGGCCGGAATCCACCTGACTCGTCATCCCGGCGTACTCTTAGCCGGAATCCATAACTAAAATCGACTTGACGAAAGCCTCGTGATCACGTCTAATACGCGGCTGTTAATGGCCGGATAGCTCAGTCGGTAGAGCAGAGGATTGAAAATCCTCGTGTCCCTGGTTCGATTCCAGGTCCGGCCACCACTTTAATTTCAGTCTCATTTAAGCAGCTTTTCCTGCTTAATCTACTCCATCAATAAATGTCTCAACAAATGCCTTAATCTTGCTAATAATACGTTCAGATACGCTTCGACGCTCTTTTAGACTTGGTCTCTTTTCCATTATACCAACCACGTCATCCCTCATAGGTGTTTTCTCAGTAAACAAGTAATCACCGATGATTTTCTGCAAACCGTCAAAATCCAATCCTTCAGCATCACTCAACTCTTTAACAGCTTTTTGTTTTTCTTCAGCCCAGAAACTCTCAAACACCTCACCAATATCTCCACCTTTTGGAATATCTGGGAAGTTATTAGCAATAAACTTCTCAATAAGCTCTCTCTTGCTGCGTAGTTGTGTTTCTGTATCGAGAATGGCCAATATGACTTTATGTTGTTTCTCTTTGTCAGCAGCGCTCGTATTTTGCAGGTTACGCAATAACGAGATAATGTAACTAACATTAATTTTATCTCTACGGATTAATTCAAGTTCAAAATCAATATCATCAAGAATGGATACTTTTTCTTTCACATTATCACTTCTCACTTTGTCATAGAGGTCCAGGTATTTACTTCTATAGTCAGCAAAGAGCTGCTCATCCATTGGCAGATCATCAAAACTAAATTCAGTAAAACATTCCAACACATTTTTAAGTCGAATAATTTCACGAAATGCCTGAATAAATTTTAATTCATCTTCTTCTGTGAGCAGCTCATCGACACTTTCAACCGTGGGTGTAATCGCTTGTAAATTAGTAAAAGCAACAGAGAAAAGCTTTATATACTCGTCATAAGGTGCCAAAATAATATCTTCAACCGCATTCTTATTAGCGAATAACTCAATCGCCTGATCAGTTGCATCTTTTAGATTACGAAAACAAACCACATTACCCTGTGATTTCTTTTGCCCCATTATTCGATTGGTTCGTGAATACGCTTGAATCAAACCGTGATACTTAAGGTTCTTATCCACATAAATTGTATTAAGTGGTTTGCTATCAAAGCCCGTCAAAAACATGTTCACCACGAGCAAAATATCTATTTGGCGATTCTTAACCCGCTTACCAACATCTTTATAGTAGCCATAGAAATTATCGGTTGAGAAGTTAGCGCCAAACATTTCATTATAATCGTCGATATAGTCATCAAGCTTCTCTCGACTATGCTTGTTCTCTACTTGATAAATGCCTTGGTTATCTTTAACACCCATGGGTATATCAGCATCTATAAAGCCATTCGCATCACTATCTTCTTCATTGGCTTGATAAGAAAAAATCGTGGCAACTTTAAGCTTATGTTCACCCGCCTCTTTTTTAGAGTTCAACAACTCATAATAAGCCATTAATGTCTTAACATTAGAAACACAAAAAATAGCCGTGAACTCACCGGCATGTGTTTTACGACCGTGATTAGCAATAATATAATCGGTAATATTATTTAAGCGTTCAGGTGCTTCCATTACCTCAGCCGTATCAATGGCTTCAACTTCAATATCGACCACACCCTCTTTTTGTTTCACTGTGCGAATATATTCAATCGAGAACTTCAGCACATTTTCATCGCGTATCGCATCGGTGATAACATATTTATGTAAACACTCACCAAATAGGTCTTTAGTTGTTCGTTTCCCAAGCGCATTCTTAGCGGCATTTTTGGCAAAGATAGGTGTACCGGTAAAACCAAACATTTGCACATTATGGAAAAAATCTTTAATTCGATTATGCGTATCACCAAACTGACTGCGATGGCACTCATCAAAAATAAATACCATTCGCTTATCTTTCAGCCCAGACATGCTGGTTAAATACTTGTCTTTACTGATTGCTGTATTCAACTTTTGTAAGGTCGTCACAATCAAAGGAGTATCGTTACCAAACTGCTTTACCAGCTTTTTAGTATCTGTAGTAGCATCAACGCTACCTTCAGAGAAACTATTGAATTCTTTAATGGTTTGAAAATCGAGATCTTTTCTATCAACGACAAATACCACTTTTTGCACATGCGGTGATTGTGTCAGAATTTGTGCGGTCTTAAATGAAGTGAGTGTTTTACCCGAACCTGTCGTATGCCAAATATAACCATACTTCTCTGTATTTAATACCTGCTCAACAATGGCTTCAACCGCAGAGTATTGATAAGGGCGCAACGCCATCAACATATTTTCACTTTCGTTAAGTACGATATATTTAGTAATTATTTTAGAGAGCTGACACTTTTCTAGGAATACTTCCGCAAATTCACTCAACTGAGTTATTTTTTTATTATCTTTATCTGCCCAGAAAAAAGTTTGTTTAAAGTCGCGTTTGTTAACAGGATTGTTGGCGTAGTACTTAGTATTCACGCCGTTACTAATCACAAAGAGTTGAATGTAGCCAAAGAGGCCATATCCTGCTGAAAAGGAATGACGATGATAACGATTTGTTTGGTTAAACGCCTCTTTCATTTCTAAACCACGGCGCTTTAATTCAATTTGAATAAGTGGCAAGCCATTCACTAAAATCGTGACATCATAACGGTTAGTATATTTATCTTTCATAGTGACTTGATGCATCACCTGATATTCATTTTTACACCATTTAATTTGATTGATGAGTTCGATGTAACCCATATCACCATTGTCTTTAGTGTAAGCAATCTTGTCTCGAAGTATCTTGGCTTTCTCGAAGATATTACCCTTGGCGAGTTTGTTTAAAATTTGTTTAAACTCATCATCCGATAAGCTTGTCTTGTTGTGTATCTCAAGTTGCTTCTTGAGGTTAATGAGTAAAGCTTCTTCATCGTCGATTCGTACCTTGTCAAAACCCAGCGTTTCAAGCTGTGAAATAAGGTTATTTTCTAAGGTTTGTTCTGATTGAGTTGTCACGGTTAAACAAACATCTGTTGCAGCAAACCTTTTTTGAAGGTTTGTGCTTGTTTGAGTTCGGAAGTAACGAGATCGATTTTTTGATCAAGTGCGGAGAGAAAGTTGGCGATTTTTTGTTGTTCTTCTTGTTTAGGAATGCGAATAAAACAATTCCCAATCTCACCCAAATTTATTTTTATCGGAAATGCCACATGTATTGTTCTTTTCCACAGCTCGCGCTGAAAGGAATCATCAGTTATATATTGCGCTAGATATTCCCCAACAATTTTTGATGATACTTTTATGAGTGCCAAACTAACATAGAATGATGCACGAACGTCCCAACTTATATATTTAGCTACTCCGACACTACCAATTCGCGTCATTAATATATCGCCCTTCTCTATTGCGACTCGATTTCTTTCCTGTTCAAACACCTCTTCACTAATAAATTTTGTTTTGCTAAATTGATCTGCCGTAATGTGTTCTACACTATAGAAAGGAACACCGCTTTTTACATATTTGGGGGTTTGGTGTGTACCATCATAGACTTTAGTCTCATCAGATAACTTCATTTCTTTCCAATCTGGATAATCATTCCCTTCATTATCCTTAAAACAGAGCTCTTGGTTAAAGAGTTTTTGCATCATGCCTTTTTTGTATTTTTCCAATAAGGATTTTTTCTTACGAAGCTGCTCAATTTTAGTATCAACGGAGGTAAGGAATGAAGCGATTTTTTGTTGTTCAGGAAAATTAGGGAAATTAAATTTAAACTTAGAAAAGTCTGACTTATTTATCTGCGGAATAGCTTGAACTCCTGCCATCAGCTTTATTCTAGGAGCTTTTTTTTCAAGAAGAGAAAAAATAAAATCATTTAACGAGTGTGATTTTGCAAAAAGTGCATTAATTTGTTGATTCGTTAAACAATTCACAGAACACTGCCCAACTTTACCAATTGTTGAACCTATGCATACAAAAAGTACACTTCCTTTCTGTACCTCTCTTCCATTAAGGAATCCTGATTCTGTAAGGGTTGTTTTAGTTTCAAATATATATCTATTCTGAGCCAGATCAGCCGGGGACACAAATAACCTGTGACCCCCATAGTATTTTGAATTTGAGGTTGATGGTGTACTACCAGTTGTAATCCTTGCAACATCACTAAGTTTTTTAACTTCCCACTTTCCACTAAACTCGGGAAACCGTAATACTGGCTCATTATATTTTTGTTTTGTTGTAATATTCATTTTAAATTTTAAAATGGGCTGGATATACCCAGCTCTTTACAAAAACCCGCAATGGATTTATCAGTTTTCTGCATTTCTATTTCCAACACCTTCAACTCTTTTACAACTTCTTGGATGTCAACTGGCTCTTCTTCTTCAAAGGTATCGACATAACGGGGGATGTTTAGATTATAGTCGTTCTCTTTAATTTCATCTAATGATGCTACATAAGCATACTTCTCGATACTTTCACGTTTTTGGTATGCTTCAATAATTTTTGCAATATGCTCATTGGTTAAAGTGTTTTGATTACCTACTTTGTCAAAGTTCTGTGAAGCATCAATGAAAATAACATTGTCATCATGCACGCGACATTTTTTAAAAATTAAAATACATGCAGGAATACTTGTTCCATAAAAAAGATTAGCTGGTAAGCCAACCACCGCATCTAAAAAGTTTTGTTCTTTAATAATATATTCGCGAATTTTCCCCTCAGCAGAAGCACGAAATAATACGCCATGCGGTAAAACCACGGCCATTATTCCACTGTCGTTCAATTGGTAAATCATATGTTGAACAAAAGCAAAATCTGCCTTGGTTGTTGGTGCTAAAGATCCGTACTGGCTAAAACGATCATCAGTTTCATTGAGAGGGTTATCTTTTCCTTTCCACTTAGCAGAAAATGGTGGATTGGCTACCACTACATCAAAACGATCATCCAAGTGTTGTGGATGTGTGAGTGTATCTTCTTGCTTAATATCAAACTTACTATAATGCACATCGTGCAATATCATATTCATTCGCGCTAAGTTATAGGTAGTGCGGTTTAACTCTTGTCCAAAAAATTCACCCACTTCTGCTTCGCGGGAAATTCGCAGCAACAATGAACCTGAACCACATGTTGGATCGTAAGCTGACTTAATGCGCGGTTTATCCAACGTGACAATTTTTGCGAGAATTTTAGAAACTTGTTGTGGAGTATAAAACTCACCTGCTTTTTTGCCCGCACCCGATGCAAATTGAGCAATAAGATATTCATAAGCATCACCCAACACATCAGACTCAGAATCTTCGAGTGCAAAATCAATTTTATCCAAATGTGAAAGTACTTTAGCAATGAGAGTATTACGCGCTTCAACACTGCGGCCAAGCTTAGTGCTGCCAAGGTCAAGATCTTCGAAAAGCTGATTGAAGTCATCTTCACTTTCCGTACCCATAGTGCTTTGTTCAATACTATTAAGGATGCTTTGCAAATCTTCGAGGATGAAATTACTTTCTTCCTCAATATTCGCGTTGCCTTTTTTTGTTATCGCCTCAAATAGCTCGTCAGGACGAAGGAAATAACCGAGTTTAATTAGTGATTCTTCTTTGATCGCTTCAATATCATCTTCATCGCTTACATCTGCATAATCTTTAATTGCTTCTGTTTCTAGTAAATTGTTCGCAAAAAGATGCTGTTTCTCAGACAAGTACTTATAAAAAATGAAACCAAGAATATAGTCACGAAATTCATCCGCTCCCATTTTCCCTCGCAATTCATTAGCGATATTCCAAAGCTGCTGTTCTAATTTTTGTTTTTGTTCTTCGATCATAAAAATCTCTGCTTAACGTGTATAGAACTCATTCTAGAAATCATGCGTAATGTTTTTAACTATATCAAAAATATACAGTATTATAATATTCATACTATATATAAAAACTACAAATATAAAAAAAGCCTCCAAAGGGAAGCTTTCAAAATAATTTATACTTACATTATTAAAAATAATAAATTAATTTTATTCAACATCTTTATTTGGTACGCACCTTGAAAACACATTTGAAGCTAAAGAATCTAATAACAATAGATCATCTTCCGGCATTCTTCTGATTAATACGTGTGCTTTATTTTTATTATGCCCATCATCAACAATAATCACTTTTTTATGTCCATGTTTTGAGCAAACATTCTTTATTTTTCCAACATTTCCTACACCAAAGGCACTATTTTTGTTAATACCTCTATTTTTTCTAAAGTGCTGAATACATGAAACAATACTTTCTTCGAATGCTTGTTTAAAATATTCTATCCAATTAACAGAAAGCCCCTTTTCACCGACTCTTAACTGGAAAGCTGCTGGTAAAAAACCAATAGGGTTACCATCTTCGTCTCTTCGTAGTCTCTTAGACGACACATGCCGCATTACATGATCTTCATCAGGAATATTCATTGATTAACTACTTTTACGAAACCAGACCTCTGTTTGATATGGAGCTAAACAATCACAAATTCTAGCCACATTTATATAACCAGCCGCACGCTCTTCCTCACCGTCAATAACTTGATTAATGACCCATTTCGCGTGTTTATTTGGAAGAAATTCAATTGTTAATCTATCTTTTCCCGAAGTCCACGCAGCTATTAAATTTCCTTCGTAGCTAATACCTATGCCTGGGCCTACTTCAGGATCTATTAATAAAAGACCCGAAAGAAAAGATTTAAATGAGCCTTGGTTTATTACCTGATCTTCTTCATCATCCCAATCTTCAGCACTATGTAAAATATCAATTTGATTAAAAATTTTACCTCGAAGTTCTGAACTCAAGTACATCGCAACTTGTGATGTAAGAATTTTAACTTTGGCGCTGGCATCAAAAAGATATTCATCAACTGAAAGAGAATTGGCAAACAAATCATTTGGATAATTTAAGGTACTAATAGGCTGGTTCTTTAAACTACTAATAGTCTTCATAAGCTCATTTGTTTCATCACTAAACTCATGCCTCGACTCGTCATTATTGGTGCTGCTTAAATAGTTGTTATCTTGAGTTCGCATCAAACTTCAAATCCTAATGTAGTAATATAAAAAAATTTATTAGCCAAAAATTTTTCTGGCTTCATCGGTTACGCATGCTTCAAAAATATTATTTTTTTTATCTCTTACCGCTTTCAGATAAGTAATAAGACCTGCATCATTTTGCGGTAATTCAACTTCTCTTGATAAATCTTGATCGATTAAAATTGCTATGTGTTTTGGCTTAGGAGAATCTACTTGTGCAGTATTTATCTTCAAATGACTTTTTATATCTTCTAAATAGTGCATAGTTTGTACGGCATACATGTGAGTGACGCCTAATTCTTCTGGAATCTCAGGATAGAGCTTTAAATAGTTTTCAACTTTTATTTTCTTATCTGGAGCAGGTATATCAAGTCTGTTTATATACCTAACACCTATACGCTTTATTTCATTAAATCCTGCAATACGTTTCCAATCAGACCAATTCTTTTTAAACCTATCAATAAAATCATCCCACCCAGAATATGGTGCAAGTTGAGCAACTGAAATGCTGCTATCATTTAATAAAAGCATCTCCGTCATATCTTCAGAAGAAAATCGATGTGTGGTTACTGGAGTCTTTGTGACTTTCGCATCATCATTAGTGGTAGAAATATCAACTTTTAAGCTGTATTTTACTAATTCCTGATAACCAGAATATGAACTTTTGAATTTAGAAATTGCTTTTGAAAAAGATTTTTTATCATGAGGATTTACAAAGCTTATTTCTATTACAGCTTCAGTTATAGGAGGCCTTATATATTTTTGATTTGACATTATTTGATAATAAAAATCATATTTTTATTTAATTTCACCATGGCGCTTATCTTACTAAAATTTATAAAAAAATCCTATAAATACATAAGAAATCAAAGATTTACATGTCATTTTGACTATTTAAAGACATTTATTTCCGTAACTTTATACCAGCGTGTTAAAGCTGCTACCACTCTGACCAAATCCCACCAGATCCAGCAATATCTAAAAATCCTAATATTAGCTATTTACCTCATATTAAGTGGGGTGATATCATCGTTTTTTGCACGGACGGGGGTTGAAAATCCTCGTGTCCCTGGTTCGATTCCAGCTCCTGCCACCACTTTATTTTCCTTTCCAAACCACCTAATTACCCTCTAAATACCGCTACCAGTTATTCTCAAGCAACTGGCTAGATGAAACTTTCAGATTTTATATATTATTCAAGGAATTTCTTCTGGCTCAAATAATTTGTACTCACCTTTATCCCAGTATAAATAAGTATCAATACCTGCTTCTGTGGGTAATATAATAAGATCATTATTCGTTTTTACTGGCAACATGCTTACGTATTCACCGTGATCTTTATCTGTTTTTTTGCTTACTATTAATTTAAAAGAAGGTGTTTCCAGCGCGCCAATTGTAGCAAGCATGACATAAGCGTGCGTTTTATCTGACGACCAACTACTTCCCATTTTTTGGAATATAACTAATGAGCGATAATATTTTTTAGAGTTTTGATTTGAAGAATAAATCCATGGTGTTTTAACACTTATTTGTGATGTTTCAATTGGCATTGAAGATGGTTTAAATAATACAACAATATCTTCTAATCCATCTCCATTAAAATCGCCTGTTTTAAAGACTATTTTAGAGTTATTTTGATTTTTCTTAACTGAAAAGAAGTGGTTTAATAATTTATTAACAGTTTTAGCATTATTATCAGCACTGCATGATAATGGTAACAGCAACATTGGTATTGAAAATAATATATAAATAAATCTCATGATTTTTTCTCAATAAAAATAATAAAGAACATTAGTTCATAGATGATGTATCAAGTAACGCTGTAGGATCGAAAAGATCTGAACGTCTTTGATAAGGTTTCGCACTTCTTACTGTTAATGCACCTGAGCCAGTACCTTTATATGCTTCTAAATGTAACATTGACATTTTATTTCCACTTTTAAAAACCAACTCACCAACATATGCAATAATTTGACCACGTTTTACACTTACACCCGTTTTTATACTATCTGCTACTCGAGAAATCTCACCATAACGGATAACCATATCGCCGTGATCTATTTCTAATGCATAAGTTCCTAAATAAAAACTGTAATGCCGCAATACTTTACCATCTTTCATTGCTCGAATAGCTGTTCCTTTTGGTGCATATAAATCAACACCAGCATGTTTACGCTTACCTTTAGAACGATTAGAACCGTAAGCTCGAATCCCTGTTTTATAACTTTCACTGGGTTTTGTTTTAAGTGGAAAAAGAATTCTTTGTGGTGCAACAAGGTCCTGCATCATCTTCGCTAATTTTTGTATTGTTTTACCACCAGAGTCTATTCGACCATCTGGCTTCAATAAGAAAACATACTTAGCCTGAAAACTTTTAATGGCGCTTCCAGTTTTTGGACCATAGATACCATCTTCTACTAATGGTTGATTAGTAATGAGAGGTTTTAATTTATTCAATGATTTCTGTATTTTAAGCACATCATGCTTTATGTTCTTACCTTTGACACCTACAGATTGTGTAATTGTTAACATTATAATTCCCTTTTAATTTAATTATATCTTCCGTTTGCGTCTCAAATCATACCAATAAAGCCTTGGAAAAACGACCATCCAAATCACAACTTTCTACCAAGCAGGCTGTGAAAATACTGGTTCTGGCTATTTACCCCATACAAAATGAAGTGGTAAAATCGCTTTTTTTCAAAACTAGCCCCCCCATTTTATGCCTACATCTTCCGAAAAAATTAACCAACGAATTGAAGCTGTCTGTGAAGCGGGTTGTGAAGCGGTACGCGCCTCTATTGAAACACTGGAATTAGGCGGCCACCAGGTTGCTTTAACCGATGACCTTAACGCAGAAGAATGTCAGCAAGTACTCACTGAATTAAAAACCATTATGTCAGTTTACGACAGCCATTAAAGATAATCACTCCATTTAATCGAACGATCTCCCGCAACAAAAAAATGTGGATTCAATAGATCATCCTTGGTGTTGTAGCGCAGGCGTTGCATTGTTGTGTCGGTAATGGCACCACCCGCCTCTTCAACGACACATTGAGCAGCAGCGGTATCCCATTCAGAAGTAGGGCCTAAACGTGGATAAAGATCGGCTTTGCCTTCAGCGACCATGCAGGATTTTAAGGCACTGCCAACACGAATAATCTCATGCTCACCTAAATTCTCAAGAAAACTGACCACCTCTTCTGTCGGATGAGAGCGTCCACACGCGACAACGGTTTTACCTGAACATTTTTCGCGAACCCGAATTGCGACAGGTTCATTGGTACTCGCTTGTTTAAATGCACCCTGACCTTTTGCAGCGTAATACAAAACCCCAATCACCGGCGCATAAACCACGCCCATGACCGACTCGTCACCATCAATCAAAGCAATATTCACCGTAAACTCGCCATTGCGTTTTATAAATTCACGCGTCCCATCGAGCGGATCAATTAACCAGTAACGTTCCCAGTTTTGCCGTTCTGAATAAGGCGTCGGCGTTGCTTCTTCGGTAAGAATAGGGAGATGAGGTGTCAGTTCTTTAAGGCTGGTCTCTATGATTTTATTTGCGGCTATGTCGGCTTCAGTCACTGGCGTATGATCTGACTTTTCTTCAATTGAAAACTCGGAGTCATAGACTTCCATAATTACTTTTCCCGCCTGATAGGCAATTTGTATCACAGGATCAAGTAACTCTTTGAGGTCGTGTTTTTCCATAGAATGACCACTATATCATTTTCCTGGCTAAAAATTACGATAAAAAGCTGATACGATAACGTCCTTCTTCTCTATCGTAGCCTCTAACGCAATGCTTAACTGGAACAACATTTCTACCGTACTGCTTGATATGGACGGTACATTACTGGATTTACATTTCGATAATTATTTTTGGATACATCATGTGCCGAAACGCTATGCTGAAAAAAATAAACTTCACATTGATGATGCGCGCGATATTTTAGTCCCCAAATTTAAGTCTGCCGAAGGCACAATGGACTGGTATTGTGTTGACTATTGGTCTGAACAACTCGACCTTGATATTGCGTTACTTAAAGCAGAAGTCGATCACATGATTGCAGTACATCCCCATGTTATTGAATTTTTAGATGCAATAAAAACAGCCGGTAAACAGGTTGTGTTAGTTACCAACGCCCATCAAAAAAGTTTAATGTTAAAAATGGAACGTACCGCGTTGTCACATCACTTTGATGACATCATTTGTGCGCATGATTTTGGTTTGCCAAAAGAAGAACCTGAGTTTTGGGGTGTGTTAAATAAAACATTACCCTTTGATAAAAACAAAACACTATTGGTGGACGATACTTTATCGGTGCTACGCTCAGCGCAACACTACGGCATTCAACATTTACTTGCGGTATTGAATCCGGATAGCCAATCACCGCAACGGGATACCGCAGAATTTCAGGCGATAAAAGATTTCAGCGATATAACGCCGTCAGGAATATGAGTTTTAACGCAAAGGTCGCAGAGGCGCAAAGAACGCGAAGAAAATCTATGTTATTAAAATAACATCTCTGCTGCCCCTCTAACTTGTCATTCCCGCGCAGGCGGGAATGACGATCTTTCTTTCATGTTTGTTTTATCTGCAAAGTCGATAAACATTACGATATAACGTTATTCTGTACAATGTGATTTGATTAACGGGACAGCAGTGGCTTAACATAAAAATATCTATAAATATTTTTAGCTAACAACTTTTTTACTTTGCGAACTTTGCGCCTCTGCGACCTTTGCGTTTATTTACTCAATCAACTATTTCCTACTCTTCTTCAAACCGCTGATCCCATTTCTTGAATCGCTTGCGGCAATAATCATCGAGTTCCTGATACGTTTTAAAATAAAATTCAAAATGGATCTCAGCAGGTTCATCATATTCACAAAAGTCGTTCGAGTAGTCGCGACAAATTTGCGGGCGGGTTTCATAGATTCCGCAACCACCCTCAGGCTCTAAAAACTGGCATTTATTCATGGCAATTAAAAACCAGCCATCTTCATCTTTATAAACCTGCATATCCTGATGTGCCAGTTGCCACAGCATATGATCAAAATCAGAGATTGAACGAGGCGTTTCCATTTCCTGTGTCACATAAATACAACATTTTGTACCCGTACAAAATGAACATTTATTTTCTGACGTTATTTCGATTTGTTGCACATTTTTCGTAGCCGACATTCAATATTACCTTTCTTCCGGTTTTAAATAGGTTTAAACATGTAGTATACCTGCTTGTTTCATATGTAAAAAATATCAATCGCAAAATCAAAGCACGAAATACGGTTTATTCATTGCAATGTGCGTCACATTATTTGTTTGACTCATTCAGAGATAAATATGCTATTGTTCATACAATTCATTATTGGAATAACAGAATCTGTGCCCCCCGCAAATGACTGTTAAAGCTTAAATAATAGCTATCTAAAAAAATATAACTAAATGAGCCAATCAAATAAACAATCCCATTTCGAGCTTAGGAAACAGCTCAAGGCACTCATGTCTCAGGCTCAAAAAAATGAACTGAAATTGCAGAAAATGCAGCAGCAGGAGTTGAGCTTTATTAGTGCAAACAGCCTGCCTGAACTGATTGATGTTATCTTACAGCAATACCGTGATGCATATGATCTGGATTATGTGTCTTTAATGCTCATTGATCCAAATTATGAAATCCGTCGTGTCATTGAATTTATGAGCCCGGGGTTACTTAAACTGCCCACACTTATTTTTGCAAATTCACATACTCAATTAGAAAATGTCGTTATCGAGCAATCTGCCGCAGAAGAAAAGGCGGCACCCATCGGCTTTCAAAAAACCTTATTTCCAAATTTTAAAAATGAACCCTATTTAGGAAAATGCACCGGTGCATGCAGGGATATTTTATTTCCTTCAATGCCTAAAAAACCCGAAAGTGTTGCCGTGTTGCCTTTATTTCGACATAACGAACTTATTGGTTCCCTTAACCTCGCAAGTTTTGATGCCGCCCGATTTATTACCGGCATTGGAACAAATTTAGTAAAACGCTTATCGTCTATTCTTGCGGTATGTATTGAAAATGCAATTAATAATGAGAAACTAAAACAACTCGGCTTAACGGATGCATTAACAGGTATTCATAATCGCCGTTATTTTATGCAACGACTAGAAGAAGAAGTTGTTCGCGGAATTCGTCAGGAACTTCCGGTCAGTTGTTTATTTATTGATATTGATCACTTCAAATCGTTTAATGATTTATATGGGCACTCTGTTGGTGACGAAGTTTTGCGTTATGTTTCTAGCATAATCAAAAAACAAATGCGCTTTAGTGATATATTGGCACGTTATGGTGGTGAGGAATTTGCTGTTCTATTAACGAATACAGATTCCAAGCTTGCGCAGGAAATTGCCGAGCGTATTCGCCTTTCTATTGCGAATGCAATTTTACATGTTGATAGTTTATCGGATGATCTTAATGTCACGGTTTCTATCGGCTGCACTACGATGACAAAAACCTGTAATCAAAATATCGCTTTACTTGGTGAAAGTTTGCTTAACTCGGCAGATCAGGCATTATATGTTGCTAAAGATGCAGGTAGAAATCGAATTAATGTCGCCCCTTTTAATGATCCTGCAAAGGCACAAGCAGTTCATTAATATTTTTTGGTAAAACATACTGTAATACTTCTTTTCCTTCTTCCTTATAAATCAGATCAAGTCCCTTTTCCGGATAAAGATAATGCCAGCCAGTTTCTTTTGTTTTTAATTTTATTTTATAGGTAGGTTTACCAAAGCGCTGAACTATTGTTTTTTCATCTAGCTGTACGGTAGGAAGATAAATTAAATTTTTAACTATCAATGACTTTGTACTGTCTGCTGTTGGTTTATCAAGATCATAACGAATGCCATTATTTTCAGCTCTTTTCTGCTTAGTACTGGCATTTTTTATTTTCTTTAAAACATCAGCAGAAGCATCCAATGTAATAATAAAACTGCCGATCAACCCACCGAGTGAAACATTTTTATAATACGCTTCTAATGCCAGTTTTTTATCGGAATCAAACAGCGCCATCTTTGGTGTACTTTTCAAAATAGCATCAACGTCTTTTAAAGCTGATTCATTGAGTACTATCCCAAATATGCGTGACTTTCCATCAGCTAATACACTCACCTGCCATGGATATGTTTCTACAATACGAGAACTATTTTCTGATTTTTTATCCACCAGGAATAATAACAAGAGTAAAACTAAAATAATTATGATAATCGCTTTTTTCATTTATTAACCTGTAACCAAAACGTAACAGGGCCATCATTGACTAAAGATATTTTCATATCAGCACCAAACTGGCCTGTTTTAATCTGTTGATATTGTTTTTTTGCCTGCTTAACAACCTCATTAAACAAACGTTCGCCTTCTTCCGGGGGTGCCGCAGAAGAAAAGCTGGGACGGCATCCCTTTTGAGTATCAGCAGCCAGTGTAAATTGTGGAACGAGTAACACACTGGCCTTTATATCCTGCACACTTAAATTCATTTTATCATCTTCATCTGCAAAAATACGATAAGATAATACTTTATCAACCAGGCGTTGCACACATGCTTCACTATCATTTTTTTCAATGCCGATGAAAGCGAGAATACCCTGTTGTATTTCCCCAATATTATTTTTGTTAACAATGACTTTTGCTTCAGTGACTCTTTGAATCAGTGCAATCACTTTAAATTACTCGCCATTTCATCTGTTGCCGTAACCAGCGCATCCACTGTTCCTGTTTCCGTTGCGGAGTGTCCTGCATCAGCAATGATTTTTAATTCTGCCTTTGGCCAGGCTTGATGTAGTTCCCACGCACTTTCTACAGGACAAATTAAATCATAACGCCCCTGTACAATCACACCCGGAATATTTTGTAATTTATCGGCATTATTAAGAATTTGATTTTCTTTAAGAAAAGAATCGTTCATAAAATAATGACATTCAATACGCGCCAGACTTAAAGCGGTATGTGCACTACCAAAATGATCGATGACATTTTTGTTTTGTTTTAGTGTCGCAGTGCGTCCTTCCCAAATTGACCATGCCTTTGCCGCCTGCATTTGTGCAATTTCATTTTTACCCGTCAATTTTTCATAATACGCTTTTAATAAATTATCACGTTTATCTTCTGTAACAGGCGCAATAAAATCTTGCCAGTAATCCGGGAAAATACGGCTTGCCCCTTCCTGATAAAACCAGTTTATTTCTTTTTCTCGTGTTAAAAAAATACCACGCACAATCAAACCCATCACACGATCATTGTGTGTTTCTGCATAAACTAACGATAATGTTGAACCCCACGAACCACCAAATAAAACCCAACGGTTAATTCCAAGTTTTTCCCGAATAACTTCCATATCAGCAACAAGTGCTTGTGTGGTATTTCCTTCAAGCTCTGCATGTGGCGTGGAGCGGCCTGAACCACGCTGATCAAATAAAATGATGCGATATAAACTAGGATCAAAAAAACGTCGATGATAAGACTCACAGCCTGCACCGGGACCACCGTGAACAAACAATACCGGAATGCCATCCGGGTTCCCGCTTTCTTCAATATATAAAGTATGCGGTTTTTCAACGTCTATTTGATGGGTTTTATAGGGAGTAATGTCGGGATATAACTTTCGCATGTTTTTAACCACCCATTTACTGTCGATCCGCATTTATTCGGATAGCTACCTGGTTTTATTCTTTTACTTTGCATCAAAGTCGGGCTGAAGCCCGACCTACAAGATCTTTTACGACTTTTCCGTAGGTCGGCTCTTCAGGCCGACGCTTAGTTATAAAAAAGAATATAGTTCGTTGTTTGTTGATATTTTAATATTCATCACTTTTATTTGTTACCGTAAATAACAAAATTTATAGTAATTTATTACTACTGCGTCGGCCTGAAGAGCCGACCTACAAAAGCAGTTAATCTTTAACCATTTCTGTTTTAAAACCCTTCGCTACCGCAAGCCCCATGAAAAAAAGTGAGGCTAAAATGATGATGGGGCCAATACCGGTTTCTAAAATTTTTCCTGCCCATGCCATACCAAACACTCGGTCTAAAAACATCATGCCTGAATGTAAAAGTGTGCCAACAATAAATCCCCAGCTCAACAACTGCTTTTGCCAGACCGCAATAGAAACAAAGCAAAGAATAAAGCCGGCAACAATATTTAACAGCGATTCAAGATTACCATGCGCGTGTGGCCCGCCTTTTATATAGTCTATGCCAAATTCTACATTACTTAATTTACTCATACTCAGGATGCCATCTGTATTCGCCTTAGCAATTTGTTTGGCGTTGAGTGGCTCCAGTTCTTCTTCAAAGCCATCTGTTTTTAACTGAGCAAGTCGGCCCACAGCCGCTTGTTTTTCTCCGGCAGCTGTTCCGTATTCTTCATACATATTCACCATTAGCGCACCTAATGAAGCGGTAAATGTTAAAAATATGAAACCAAAAACGATATTCTTTTTCCCAATCATAACGTGCTCCTCTCCTGAGTTAGAGTTGTATATTAGTAGGAACTCTACAGCTTATCTACGCTTATTTTAGAAATAAAAAAACCCCGTTAAAATTAATTTTAACGGGGTTTTTTCAGAAGTTAAACTAAAAGCCAATTATGCTTTAGGTTCGCGACCTGATCGCTTACGTTCATTTTCCGATAACATCTTCTTACGGATACGAATAAAGTGTGGCGTTACTTCTACTAACTCATCGTCATCAATAAATTCTAATGCTTGTTCTAGCGTTTGCTTAATCGGTGGCGTTAATGAAATTGCTTCATCTGTTCCTGATGCACGTACGTTAGTTAACTGCTTACCTTTTAAAACGTTAACAACCAAATCATTTGAACGTGTGTGAATACCGATGATCATACCTTCGTAAACTTCATCACCATGATCAAGGAACATACGACCACGTTCTTGTAAATTAAACAATGAGAAGGCAACGGCATTACCTTTACCGTTTGAAATCAATACACCGTTCATACGTTGACCATAGTCACCCGTTTTAAGAGGACCATAGTGATCAAACACGCTATAAATTAAACCAGTCCCTTGTGTCGCGGTCATGAATTCTGTACGGAATCCAATTAAGCCACGAGCAGGAATCATGAAATCTAAACGTACACGGCCGTGTCCGTCTGGCACCATGTCTTTCAAATCGGCTCCACGTTCACCCAATTTTTCCATGATGCTACCCTGATGTTGCTCTTCAACATCAGCAGTGATCATTTCGTAAGGTTCTTGTTTAACGCCATCGATTTCACGCACAATAACTTCTGGACGTGACACGCCCATTTCAAAACCTTCACGTCGCATGGTTTCAATAAGAATAGAAAGGTGAAGTTCGCCACGGCCTGATACGCGGAATTTGTCTGGTGTTTCGCCTTGCTCGACACGGAGTGCAACGTTATGAATCAACTCACGATCCAAACGTTCCTGGATATTACGTGTTGTTACATACTTACCATCTTGACCTGCAAGTGGAGAGTTATTTACCTGGAAAGTCATGCTCAGAGTTGGTTCATCAACCGATAACGGTGGTAATGCTTCAACGTGTGCAGGGTCACAAATCGTATCTGAAATACGTAAACCGTCAATACCCGTAAAGGCAATGATGTCACCTGCTTCAGCCGTATCTGTTTCAACACGTTCTAAACCGAGGAAACCATAAATAATTTGAACACGTGCATTTCGCGTCTTACCTTCAACATCAATCAGCGTAACCGCGGCATTCTTTTTGAGTATACCTTGAGCAATACGGGCAATACCGATAACGCCTACGAAGCTGTTGTAATCGAGTGAAGATACCTGAAGCTGCAACGGTTTATTTGCATCAACGGGAGGAACAGGTACATGCTCAACGATTGCTTCAAATAAAGGTGTCATATCGCCTTCACGCACATCAGGTTCTAAACCAGCAAAACCATTTAAACCTGAGGCATAAATAACAGGAAAATCGAGCTGCTCATCGGTTGCACCTAAGCGATCAAATAATTCAAATGTTTGATCGAGCGCCCATTCAGGACGTGCGCCAGGACGGTCAATCTTGTTAACCACAACAATAGGACGTAAACCGCGTTTTAAGGCCTTTTCTGTTACAAAACGTGTTTGAGGCATCGGGCCTTCAACAGCATCAACCAAGAGCAACACAGAATCAACCATCGAAAGTACACGTTCTACTTCACCACCAAAATCGGCGTGTCCGGGGGTGTCTACGATATTGATGCGGTAGTCGTTCCACTTAACCGCGGTATTTTTAGACAGAATCGTGATTCCACGTTCTTTTTCAAGATCGTTGGAGTCCATCATCCGCGTTTCAGTTTCACCACGTGATTCAAACGTACCTGACTGAAGTAAAAGTTGGTCGACAAGGGTAGTTTTACCATGGTCAACGTGGGCAATAATGGCGACGTTGCGCAAATTTTCAATCACTGGGGATTACTCCGGAAATGCAAAAGGTGCGCATTATATAGCCGAATGCGTTATTTACCCAGCTAAATCTACTAAAAAATAGTCGTTTTAACGAATCTTTAACCAAAACCATGTGAATCAATTAATGAGCACATATCCCGCATCAGTCACTTCGATGGGATAGTCTTCATCGATCATCGCTGAGGTTGCTAAAACCTCACTAATGCGTACATGACATGCATCTGCCAGTTCCCTGCGACTATGCTTCTTAGCTTGAATTTCTTCAAGAAAATCCAGCTGCAGATGTATTTTTCGTTGAAACAATAAACGCCATAAATGAACTAAAAAATGGTCATCATCAACATAAGGGGCAATATCAAGATCAGCCTCACCATGTCTAAAATAACTAATGGCAATCGGTTGCACCGGACAATTTGCCGTGTATGCCGTTTCAAATAAACCACTGTGAAATTTATTGACTGTAACACCCGTTGTCGTCGTGCCTTCGGGGAAAAATATCGTTTTACGGCCTAAACTTAAAACATCCACCAATGTAGACAATGTTTCATGCATCGAAAATAAGCTACCACGTTTAATAAAAACCGTTCCTGAATATTTTGCTAACACGCCGACAATGGGCCAGGATTGTAAATCCAGTTTCGATACAAATGTCACCGGCGTTGCTGCTGCAATCGCAACAATATCTAACCATGAGATATGATTCGCCACCAGGATTGCTGAATCTGAAGATGCCTGACCATTAACCTGAATCTTTAACCCTAAAATACGACAACCTTGTCGCATCCATTGCTGTGTAGCTTGTGCACCTTTGTCTGTATAGAACCATTGTTTACCCCAGCGAAGTCGATAAATATATAACAAAGTTAATCCTAAAATAAAGTGCAGGCCTAACCATAGCAAACGAAACGACGCGTTTATAAAATTAAACCCTTGCATTAATATTTTCATTTTTTAACGACCCTTAACCTTGCTGAAAAAAATGACGTTGATAACGACTACTCATTTTTGCACAGGGTAATAATACAAATACATCCGCAACATTAAATTCCGCATCCCAGTGTGGCTCGCCGCAAATCATGGCGCCCTGACGCAAATATCCTTTAAGCAGAGTAGGGATAGACACACCTTCATCTGCCAACTGTTTATTCATTCGTAAAGCAACGAGTGGATTTACCCGACAATCATTCGGTGAAAAATGTTTTTTACGTAAAAGATGCATAACCGAATTAATGTATGCATCCCCGTGTGACAATGAAATACTGGCACAACCAATTAAATAATCGACTTTTTGTTTTACCACAATGTCTGCAATACCTTGCCACAAAATAGCGAGTACCGCGCCTTTGCGACTATCCGTATCAATACAGGTACGTCCTACTTCTAAAAAACGACCCGGTTGATTTAAAACTAATTCAAGATCAAATTCTGTTTCAGAATAAAAATAGCCGGATTTTTTCGCATCTTCACTCACCAGTAAACGCGTTGTCGCAATGACTTTGCCCGAGTTATTATCAAAAACCATGAGATGCTTACAAAACTCATCAAATCTATCCTGATCAATTCCTTTGTCATTTGAAGATAATCTTGCCCCCATTTCCTGCGCAAAAATACGGTAACGCAAACGTAAACATTGCTCTATTTCCTGATTATTTTCTGCCAGCCTGATACTAAAACGCTGACTATTATTCTTATCTTTAGCATTATTGAGCGTTATATTTGATGATTGTAATGACATGATTTTTTCACCTTTGTTTCTATTTGAGATGAAAATTAAATGATTTAAATGACGGATTAGTGACGTTTAGTTGACGTTTTTATTACAACTCCTGCTTTTTCTGTAAAATTTTAAAATTAAAAAAGATTTATGTTTTTTTTTAGATAGCCGCTATATATCACTATCATCAGAAAATAAAACAAAGAACAATTATGCCTAACGATAATACCGAACAAGACTGGTCTCAAATTCGAGAAACAATTTTAATGATTAATGTCGCGGTAGCGAGAATTGAGCACGCTATGATTGAAGGTGATGACTCTTTCACCTCATTAAGCCAATCCTTTGTTGAGACGGTAAATTCCGCAAATGAAATAACACATGTGATTGAAAAACTCGATGACTCGGCAGTAAAAGATAAGATTAAAGAGAATTGTCAGAACATTAGTCAGCGCGTAAATGAATCTATTATCGCCTTTCAATTTTATGACAAATTAAGTCAGAGAATGGCATTAGTATCAAAAACGCTTGGCTCTTTAAATGATGTATTAGAAGATAAAGAAAAAACGAATAATCAGGATGAGTGGATTAACTTACAAAATATGATCCGCTCTAAATATACGCTTGATGCTGATCAGGAAATGTTTGATGCCGTATTGAGCGGAATGTCCATTGAAGAAGCGCTTAAAGTAGCCGTTAAAAAAACAACTGAAGATGATATTGAATTTTTTTAAAGACTACTCAGCTGAATGAACAAGGTGTTCTAAACGATAACCCTGATGATAAATTGAACTTAACCGCCAGCCTTTTTCCGGAACGATATTAAGCTTTTTACGAATACGACTCATGTGGGTATCCACTGTTCGGGTATTCAATCCTAAGTCATAACCCCATACTGCAGATAAAATATGATCACGCGATAATAAACGTCCGACATTTCTAAATAAAAACTGAACCAGTTTAAATTCTTTTTCCGTTAGTTTAATTTTTTCACCATCAAGTTGAACATCTCTGGCCGTAGAATCAATACGATATGGCTCGAGTTCAATCACCTCATCATCAATGTGCGGGTTAGTACGACGTGCCACTGCATTGATACGGGCAACCATTTCCTTATGCCTTATCGGTTTAGTGATGTAATCGTCTGCACCTAAGGTCAGAATTTTTGCGATATCATCTTCAGTAGCTTTTTGAGTAACAAAAATGACGGGGACATCAATATCTTCGTGACTTTTAATCCAGTTCAGTGTTTGTTCGCCGTCAAATTCAGGCATTATCCAGTCGAGCAGAACAATATCAAAATTTTTCCCTCTGACAGCTTTAATAAAATCCTGACCACTGGAGTAATGTGTGCATTCATGGCTTTCTTCTTCTAGCCATAGCATCATTAACGCGGCAATATCAGGATCGTCATCTACGATGGCGATTTGCATATTATTTCTCATCCCTGGTTATCATTAAACTTATCAAATATGGAATTCAGTAAATACGGAAATCCAGTAAGTTCGAAAGTATCGGTTGTAACATCTTATTATTTATTAAAGTTACGAGTATTGTTATGCCAAATTATGAACAGCTTGGCAATACTCTTCAATGATTTCCGCTTACTAATTCATATTTATGAGATTTCTGGTATATTTTGCAGTCATAATCCATACAATTTTCAACAAACCCGACTTAAACCAAATGCTTATGTTTTATCGATTAATTTTCATTGTCTCGCTTGGACTCAGTCTAAGCGCTTGTTCATCCATCATATCCTCTGCCACCAACAAAATGGCAACGAATCTTTCTACAGCAATTACGAATAATGATGATCTTGAAACAGTCAAAGCAGGTGCACCGGCTTATTTGCTAATGTTAGACAGTTTTATCGAAGGTGACCCAAACGACGCGAAAATGCTGGTCTCCGCAGCAAAACTTTACAGCGTATATGCCGGAATTTTTGTGAAAGATAAGCAACGAGCAAAACGTCTGACTCAAAAATCGTTAGATTATTCATTTCGCGCTTACTGTATAAACGTTCCTCATAACTGCAATCTCAAAAAGATGAAGTTTTCTGACTTTGAAACTGCGATAAATCAATTTGAAAAAGAACAAATCGATTTATTATTTACCCTCGGTACAAGCTGGGCAGGCTGGATTCAAATTCGTAGCGATGACTGGAGCGCCGCAGCAGATTTACCCCGCATTAATAAAATAATGGCCCGTGTTTTAGTTTTAGATGAAACATATCAGTCTGGCCAGGCTCAGCTTTACATGGGAGTGTTGAATACTTTATTGCCGCCGGCATTAGGTGGTAAACCAAAAATTGGGCAAATGTATTTTAAAAAAGCCATACAGTTTTCTCAGGGTAAAAATTTAATGGCTAAGGTAATTTATGCTGAAAAATATGCCCGATTAGTTTTCGATCAAACGCTGCATGATGATTTATTAAACCAGGTTTTAAAAACCGAACCTCGATTACCCGGTTTTACTTTAACCAACATGCTTGCCCAGCAAAAAGCCAAAGAATTACTTGCAACTGGCAAAGACTACTTCTAAACCAAATAACAATATGAATGGATGCAACTAAATCCAAATTGGCACAACTGATTTAATGCATCCATCACACACCATTGCTATAATCAGGCAACTGGAGAACTTATGAAACATACACTTATCCGCCTGATTCTTTTAAGCCTGTTTTTATTTAGCACGACAACACACGCTACCGTCATTAAAATTGCCACCATGTCACCTGATGGCACTGCGTTAATGAAAAAGATGCGTCTCGCAGCAAAAGAAATCGCTAAAATTACGGAGCAACGTGTAAAAATTAAATTTTACCCTGGCGGTGTAATGGGTGATGAGAATGCCATCTTGCGTAAAATGCGCATTAACCAGTTACAAGGTGCAGCAATCACCAGCGGTGCTTTAACCCGTTATTTCAAAGACACCAGTATTTTAGGCCTACCCTTTCTTTTTAATTCACAAGAAGAAGTTCTCTATGTAAGAAAGTATGTCGATAAATTAATTATTGAAGGACTAAAGAAAAAAGGCTTTATCTCATTTGGACTTGCTGAGTCTGGCTTTGTTTATATTTTATCGAATGATCCAATCTATACAGTTGCTGACTTACAAAAAGAAAAGTTCTGGGTGCCGGATAATGCCTCTGCACGTAACACCATAAAATTCTTTTCACTCAAACCAATACCGTTACCCTTTGGCGATGTGTTAGCAGGATTACAAACACATTTAATTAACACCATCGCCTCATCACCGATTGCCGCTATCGCTTTACAATGGCATACCCAGGTTAAATACTTAACCGACATGCCACTACTATATAGTTGGGGAACGCTGGTTATCAGCAAAAAGGCTATGAAAAAGCTAAACAAAAAAGACCAGATAACCGTGCAAAAAGTGATGTCGGATGCTTTTAAAGACATTGATCAGCAAAACCAAAAAGATAACTCTGCGGCATTAGCAGCTTTAAAAAATCAAAATATTACATTTATTAAACCAAATGATGAACAATTAGCACAATGGAAACAATTTGCAGAGACAGGAAATAAACAGTTAATTGAAAATGGTTATAACAGTAAAAAAATGTACCAGTTAATTCAAAAACATATTACCGATTTTCGCAAGTCAAAATAAATATAAAGAAACCAGCGACGTGACGAAAAATATAGTACGTATTTACAATGCGCTGTTAGCAATTGAAACTTTCCTATTATTGTTTTTCTTATTTGCTGCAATTTTTCTTGCCTGCTCACAAATTTTCCTGCGTAATTTTTTTGATTCCGGCATCATCTGGGCAGACTCGGCTTTACGAGTGATGGTTTTATGGATTGGTATGATAGGTGCCATGTTCGCCAGTCGTAACAAAAAACATATTCGTATTGATGTTTTATCACACTACCTGCCTGTCAACTTAAGAAATAATATCTGGCGTGTTACAGAGCTTTTAACTGCGGCTGTTTGTGGCATCGTTGTTTTTTATAGTATTGAGTTTATTCAATACGAATACGAAGATGGGCAAATAGCCTTTGCCAATATTCCTGTTTGGCTATGTGAAACCATTATACCTGTGGCTTTTTCCATCATGGCACTCCGTTATTTTGTTTATGCCTTTACGCCGGGGTATTTATTAAATCCGGAACCCAGTGATATTAATCCGCCGAGTGAGTTTACCTAAATGAGTTTAGGTATGTTAATTACCATCATTCTTGTGCTGGCCTTATTTGGTATGCCCTTGTTTGCAGTTATTTTATCATTAGCACTGGTAGGTTTTTATACTTCAGGAATTGACCTTTCTGTTATTACTATTGAAATTTACCGCTTAACCAATACACCTTTATTACTTGCTTTACCATTATTCACCTTAGCCGGTTATTTATTGAGCCACGGCAATACTTCGCATCGACTGGTGCGTTTGTCGCGTGCTTTTCTTGGCTGGATGCCGGGTGAATTGGTTGTCGTTAGTTTATTCGCCTGTGCTTTATTTACTGCTTTTACCGGTGCGACAGGAATTACGATTGTTGCACTTGGTGCCTTACTTTATCCCGCATTAAAACGTGACGGTTACAGTAAACGCTTTAGCCTGGGTTTAGTCACCACTTCCGGTAGTTTAGGTTTATTACTTCCTCCTTCTTTACCGCTTATTATTTATGCTGTCATTGTGCAGCAAATGGATCTCGAGCAGTCGGTTACTATTACTGAACTTTTTTTAGCCGGTTTATATCCAAGCCTGTTAATGATTTTCTTTATTATTTTATGGAGCGCATGGACGAATAGAAATATTGTTGCGGACAAAATTCCGTTTGATAAAAAAGAAGCATGGGCCGCTTTAAAAAATGCAAGCTGGGAAATACCATTACCCTTCCTCGTGCTTGGTGGTATTTATGGTGGGATATTCGCAGTATCCGAAGCCGCGGCTATTACTGCTTTATATATTCTTATTGTGCAGCTCTTTATTTATAAAGAAACTAAATTAATAGAATTGCCTGAAATTGCAAAAGAATCGATGCTGGTTGTGGGTGGAATACTTTTAATTTTAGGCGTATCTCTCGCTTTAACAAATTATTTAATTGATGCCGAAATACCAACACAACTATTCGCATGGGTAAAACAACATATCGATAGCCCGCTAACATTTTTGCTTTTCTTAAATGTTTTCTTGCTACTACTTGGTGCAATTCTCGATATATTTTCTGCACTTGTGATCATGGTACCACTCATTGTTCCGCTTGCGATTGGTTACGGTATCGATCCTGTCCATCTTGGTATTATTTTTTTAGCAAATATGCAACTAGGTTATTTCACACCACCGGTAGGGATGAATTTATTTATTGCAAGTTATCGTTTTAACCGCCCCATTACAGACATCTACAAAGCTACCGTTCCTTTCTTTTTAGTATTACTCGTGGCAGTTTTAATTATTACTTATTGGCCAGCACTTTCACTTACCCTAATTCGTTAATCTAACGATGCTATCAAACTCAGAACAAATGTGTTTTTGTGGTTCAGGACAACGCTTTCAGCAATGTTGTGAAAAATTTATTAATGTTGATCAATACCCCGATAACCCTGAACAACTAATGCGGTCACGCTACAGCGCTTACATTTTAAAAAATGGTGATTATATTTTACAAAGCTGGCATCCATCAACACGTCCGGAATCACTAGATTTAAAAAATGACTCAACACAGTGGAAAGGTTTAAAAATTATTTCCGCTACGGATAATAACGTTAATTTTGTTGCTTACTTTACCCAGGATACATTAAACAAAGAAAAAATTTATGCGTTAACGGAAAACAGTCATTTTATAAAAGAAGAAAGCTGGTTTTATCTTGACGGAGAAGATGTAAACACCATTCAGCTAACAAAAAATATACTTTGTCCCTGTCAAAGTGGTAAAAAATATAAACGATGTTGTGAGTTAGAAATAAAATAAAACTGTTTGCTCTCAAGCAGTAAGGTTTTTGTAATTATCGAAATGCAAAAAATAATATACGCCGAGCAATATATCACTTAATATACTGCTCGCCATCCAATTAATATCAGGTAGTAAAAAATATGGAAATTTATTCTGCAAACTCCGAAGAAGAAATAAAAGAATGCTACCCAGCATTTAAAGAACTTAGACCTCACTTATCTGAACAAGAATTCATTACTCAGGCGCTACGCCAAATGAATAATCATAACTACAAAATAGTATATATAAAGGCGAATAATGAAGTCGTAGCAGCATCAGGATATAGAGTGGCAGAATTTCTAGCATGGGGGAAAACGTTGTACGTAGATGATCTTATTACAATTAGTTCCTCACGTAACTCTGGTTATGGTGGCGCATTAATTGAATGGCTTATTAAAAAAGCAAATGAACTGGCTTGCCAGGAGTTTCACCTTGATTCAGGTCCCCATCGGCACGATGCTCATCGTTTTTATCTTAATACAAAACTTAATATTAGCTCATTTCATTTTTCTAATGAGGTTAAAAAACTAAAGAGCAGGCAAGTCAATTAAACCGTTCTCTATACTCGCTTATACTTTTATTATCGCTTCATATTAGTCGTTGCGAAAAAAACGAGCCCGGGTTTCTTTTGTTATTAATTTAATAATGCGGAGGTGGCGGTTCTTTTTCTTCAGAGATATTAGAGGATTCTGCAACACTGACGATACGTAAATTTAAAAGTCGAATTTCTTCACGTAACTGATCTAACTGATTTTGTTGATCAGTAATCACTTCATTTAACTCATTGATATTTTCATCCTGAAACGCAAGTTTACTTTGCAGATCAATGATTTTGTTTTCCATGTTTTATTTTACCCACTGCTAATTAGTCGCGCGACGTTGCTTAACAGCATTGGCTAAGTTCTTTAGCACTTTGATGCTGTCATCCCAGTTGATGCAGGCATCGGTAACACTTTGCCCATAAACAAGGTCTTTGCCTTCTTCAACATTTTGTCGACCGGCAACAAGATGACTTTCGATCATGACACCCATGATGTTGTCGTTGCCTTGTGAAATTTGCTGCGCAACAACGTCTGCAACATCAATTTGTCGTTGATGATCTTTTTGACTATTGGCATGACTACAATCAATCATTAAACGTTGTTGTACACCCGCTGCTTTAAGTTCATCAACTGCATGTTGCACATCAGCTGCTTCATAGTTGGGTTTTTTACCACCACGTAAAATTATATGGCAATCATCATTACCGGTTGTTGCGAAAATAGCTGAATAACCTTCTTTGGTTAATGAAAGAAAATTATGTGGTCGACTTGCTGCACCAATGGCATCAATCGCAACCTGAAGGCCACCGTCGGTACCATTTTTAAAACCAACGGGCGAAGATAAACCGGATGCTAATTCACGATGCACCTGACTTTCTGTCGTACGTGCACCAATCGCACCCCAACTAATTAAGTCTGCAACATATTGTGGCGTAATAAGATCAAGAAATTCTGTTGCCGCGGGCACGTCCATATCATTCAGGTCTGCCAGCAAACAACGGGCAAGGTGTAAGCCTTTATTTATTTCGTAACTTTCATCAAGATTAGGATCGTTAATTAAACCTTTCCAACCGACCGTAGTGCGTGGCTTTTCAAAATAAACACGCATAACAATTAATAAATCATCGGCTAACTCATGGCGTAGCTCCTTCAAGCGTGATGCGTACTCACGTGCGGCATCTGGATCATGAATTGAACAGGGACCAATAATGACAAGTAAACGATCATCTTTGCCATTCAAAATATCATGGATAGCTGTGCGCGTATCAAAAATTAACTTACTGGCTGACTCTGAAATAGTACAATCTTTATGTAATTGTTCAGGCGAAATGACTTCATTCATTGCCGTAATACGTAAGTCGTCTGTTTTATACTTCATACTCATGGTTTTCTACTTAGTTAAATGTTTATTCATAAAGTCTGCGGCACGTTGTACTGCATCTTTTGCTGCTAAATCATCAGCAAAGGTTCTGACATTTTCTGGTCTGAAGTCAAAACCACGTCCCACACCGGGATAAACAATCACCCGTGCATCATGGCCTTTTTTACGTAACGAATTTATTCCTGTCTCAATCACGCGGCGACGCTGGTATTGTTCATCATCACCAATAAAAACCAGCATCGGTATTTTCATTTGATCCACTTCCGGTGCATAGCCATAAACTTGTGCGGGTTCCGGTGCATTTGGATCTTGCAAATGCGGATAATAAGAAACATAACAAGCCACATCTTTATTTTGACGTTTAAATGTCGTTGCCACTTTTAACGTATAATAACCGCCACGTGTATGTGAATACAAACAGGCTTTTTTAGTGCTGATATCTTTACGCGCGAGCAAAATATCTAAACCTTTATTAACGTCTTTTTCCAACTCGTAATCATGTTCCATCGGGTGAGTACCGAGGAAGTGTGCCTTGTAAATATCCGGTGCGACAACAACAAACCCCCGCGCAGCTACCCGTTTGGCATGGCGTTGAACAAGCTCATCGAGACCTCGTCGACCGTGCTGAAAAAATACCGCAGGAAATTTTCCCTTTTTATTAGGGCGAATTATCATAAGCGGGACATCGACACCGTTACTGCCATATGAGCTCCACTCAACCTTAATATCATAATTTTTGGGGCTGCGGATTTTACCTTCATTCCACCAGGCATTGCTCCACCACCAGCTATTATCCTGCTTTTCTTCATGTGCGCTCAGCGGCTGCACAAAAATACTTGTGCCTAAAATGAATACAAACATAATAAATAAAGGATGATTTTTCTGCATTTTGAACCTAATTAATTTAACGCTGTGTGAAATTCAGCCATACAACAAAAAGTGGGCTATTTTATCTAGCTTTTTGTTAAATGCCTAATAATTAAGCTTATAAGCGGATTAAAACAGGGTTTTCGAAAGGATTTAGTGGTGTATTTAGACCGAACAGGCGACTAGATTGTTAATTTTATCTAAAAAAATGCCTAATAATTAAGCTTATAAGCGGATTAAAACAGGGTTTTCGAAAGGATTTAGTGGTGTATTTAGACCGAACAGGCGACTAGATTGTTAATTTTATCTAAAAACAGGTTTTCATTAATTGGTTTAGAGAAAAAGCCACTCAAACCGTAAGATTCAGCATTTGTTGCACTTATTTTCTCACTATAACCCGTGATCAATAAAACGGGCAGCTCGGGACGAAGCTCTAATATGGCTCGGGCAATTTCGACACCGGTTAAGCCTGGCATCACCTGATCGGTCACAATCAAATCAAACTCATCAGGATGCGCTTTAAAGTAGTCTAATGCAGCAACAGGCTCATTGAGTACTTTGACGTCATAACTCTCAGCCTCGAGCAAAGCACCGAGATATTCTGAAACGAGTTCATCATCATCAACAACTAATATATGACGTGGTTCCACTGCCTGCCTTGCCAAAATGGTTACCTTTTTAGAATTAAAATACTATGTTTCCTGATTATTTTAAGTCTATACCAAATTTTTACGATGATCTTTGCCAGAAATGAAAAATTTACAATGTTTACTTTGTTGTAACAAATATTCAAAATCAGCAAATAAAGGCATACTATTTATGTATATTAATAATTTGCAAGAATAGTCATTGAGTTTTTTTATTTCTGAAACTTCGCTTTAGTTTTACCGCGCGAAACCTGATGCTCACCGGTATGTTTTGTTACAAACGGTTTAGAACGAGGTTTCTTTTTATTATCATCTTTGTCAAACGTTCCCTTTGGCTGAAAACTTGGAATTAAATGACGCTTACCGTTGCCAATTAAATCTGCACGACCCAATTCTTTTAATGCTTCACGTAATAAAGGCCAGTTACGTGGATCGTGATAACGTAAAAATGCTTTATGCAAACGTCTCACTTTTAAATTTTTTGCGACAACAAGATCTTCACTGCTATGTGTGACACGTTTGAGAGGATTTTTTCCAGAATAATACATTGCACTGGCTGTCGCCATAGGAGAAGGAATAAATGTTTGCACTTGATCAGCCCGAAAACCATTTTTCTTTAACCATATCGCAAGATTCATCATGTCTTCATTAGTCGTACCCGGATGAGCGGCGATAAAATAAGGAATCAAATATTGTTCTTTACCGGCTTTTTTAGTCGCGGCTTCAAACATTTCTTTAAACCGATCATACGTTCCTATTCCCGGCTTCATCATTTTAGATAATGTATTTTCTTCGGTATGTTCCGGTGCAATTTTTAAGTAACCACCAACATGATGCGCAACTAACTCTTCAACATATTCAGGAGATTCAACCGCAAGGTCATAACGCACACCGGAACCAATTAACACTTTTTTAATACCCGGTAAGTTACGTGCACGCTTATATAAACTTACTAAAGGCGAATGATCAGTATTTAAGTTTTGACAAATCCCCGGATAAACACATGATGGTTTGCGACAAGCCGCTTCAACTTCACGACTCTTGCAAGCGAGTCGATACATGTTTGCTGTTGGCCCACCTAAGTCAGAAATTATTCCGGTAAAACCAGGTACGGTATCACGAATGGTTTCTATTTCCTGGATAATAGAATCTTCTGAACGATTTTGAATAATGCGTCCTTCATGTTCTGTGATAGAACAAAAAGTACAGCCACCAAAGCAACCGCGCTGAATCGCAATTGAAAAACGAATCATTTCATAAGCAGGGATTTTTTTATCTTCATATGCAGTATGTGGCAAACGTGTATAAGGCAACTCATACAAACGATCCATTTCTTTCGAGCTTAATGGAAGCGGTGGCGGGTTTAACCAAATATCTCGTTTGCCATAACGTTGTACTAATGGACGTGCATTACCCGGATTTGTTTCGAGATGTAAGATACGTGAAGTGTGCGCATAATAAACTTTATCATTAATAACTTGTTCATAAGACGGCAAGCGAATATAACTTGTGGCACGATCAACTTTTTCTATGCGGGAGATGCGCTTCTGTTTTAACTGCGGTTGAAATTCGACAACCGTTTCTGATGAATTATTTTCTATGTTATCTGATGAGGTTTCAGCATAAGGGTTTTTATATTCTTCAGCTTTACCAAGTTCGTCGATATGTGTTGAATCTATTTCATTCCAGCCGTCCGGCATTTCCTTACGAATAAATCCTGTACCACGAATGTCTGTTAATTCCTGAATGGTTTCTCTTGCTGCTAAGCGATGCGCGATTTCAACAACCTGACGTTCACCATTACCAAAGACCAGCATATCTGCTTTTGAGTCCATTAAAATAGAACGTTTAACTTTATCCGACCAATAATCATAATGTGCAATACGTCTTAACGATGCTTCAATACCACCGATAACAATAGGCACATCGTTGAAAGCTTCCCGTGCGCGTTGCGCATAGACAACAACTGAATGATCCGGACGCTTTCCACCAACATCACCTGCGGTATAGGCATCATCAGAACGGATACGACGATCTGCGGTGTAACGATTGATCATGGAATCCATATTGCCAGCGGTGACACCAAAAAATAAATTTGGCTTACCTAAAATTTTGAATGCCTCGGCACTTTGCCAGTCTGGCTGAGAAATAATGCCAACTCGAAATCCTTGTGATTCCAGTAACCGACCAATCAACGCCATACCAAAGCTTGGGTGATCAACATAAGCATCCCCCGTAACTAAAATAATATCGCAACTATCCCAGCCCAGCTCATCCATTTCTGCACGAGACATTGGCAAAACAGGCGCAGTACCGAAACGTTTAGCCCAAAACTGGCGATAAGAAAAAATATTTTTAGCAGATTCCATGACGTTTTAAAGGGTTGTTGACCAAATAAGATAAATGTTAATTATAGCCTAGTCTTTGACTTGAAAGTGTAAAAAGCCTGTCACAAAGCTGCAATAACTGAAGACTACTCTTCTTTAAAGCATAACTAATGAGGGATAAAGGATGGCACGCTACAAAGTCAAAAGCATAGAAAAAGTTGAATCTCCAGAAGGTTCTACAAACTCGAGATGGTATAAATTTATCATTGAAAATGATAAAAATACAATAACTAATTTGCGTGCCGGTTCAAGGGAAGAAATACGAAACTTTGCTTCAGAAGCGGTTAAAAGATTAAATGAGAAATACCTTACTCATATTAAATTTAAAGTACACAAGCCTGTTTATGAAAATACAATGTCATCATACCTCTAAAATTTTTTATTCTCTGTCATAAAGTTGTCATGATCTAGAGGCAAAATAATCGTAATATTTTAATTAAAGAGGTTTATATGAAAAAAGAAGAATCACCAATCGAAGCATGGCGCTGGAAAATGATTAGAAAAGTGGCTGATTATATTAATCAACCAGATGATTTAAATATGTCTGAGTTAAAAGCGATGATAGAAAGCTATCGTGATTACCATAACATCAAAACTTATATTTCACCTGCCTTTAAACCATCGCAATCTGCAATGAAATAAACGAATTTCAAATCAGATCCAGGATTGTGATTGACCTGCCACAAAACTAATACTATAAAGAGGATATGTTTAAATTTATAGATTCCTTAAAGTATTCAGCCATATTATTAACGAGTGTTTTTTTACCTGTTGCAGTTTTTGCCGATATTACGACATTAACTCAACCCGGTTCAGACTCTGATATTGATAAAACACTTCAACAACTTAATGCGCAATTAAAGTCATCAAACAAAAAGGCCACATTATATCTTTCACGCGGCCATATTTACTTTCGAAAACATGATTTTCAAAATGCGATCGATGATTATACTTCAGCCATTGAACTTGATCCAAAAAGTTATGATGCCTATTATGGCCGGGGTCTGGCAAATGGCCGCCTTGGTTTTATCAAAAATGGCATCCGTGATTTAACCGTTTATATTAAACAATACCCAGAAAGCTCTCTTGCTTTTACAAAGCGTGGCGTTCGTTATTTATGGTTAGCTGAATCAAAAAAAGCTCAAAGTGATTTTGAAATGGCGCTTAAACTAAATCCAGACAATGCAGAAGCACACGATGACTTAGGTGTCATTTTTGCGCAAAAGAAAAAATACCAGCAAGCAATTTCACATTTCAATTCAACTGTAAAATTAGATCCAACTTATCAAAAAGGTTTTCATAATTTAGCCATGGCGTATTATTTAACCGGACTGGATGAACTGGCATTACAGAATGTGAATCAGGCTTTAAATCTATGGCCAGACTCCCGAAGCTCAATGTTATTGAAAAGTGAAATTTTAATTGCTATGGGAAAAATGCAGGACGCAATCAAATTACGCGAAGAGGCTGAGTTTTTACCTGAAGGCAACTGGCATGAACAGGCACCGGTTAACTGAGCTTTAACACCAGCGATTCATCTTAAATCAAATTTATTACTCCGACCTTGTAAACAATTATTTTTTACTAACATTTCAATATAACCCTCAAAATCAGGCATTATAAAATGTGCATCATTATTTTTTCGGATGTGTAATTTCAATACATTATCTATGACGCCTGAATATATTTTCATCACGCGGGCTTTTCTCAATTTTTTAAGTTCAGAAGTAATATCTTTTTCATTTGAACATACTAAAAAATAAAACAATAACATCACATTTTTTGAATTTATATCCAAAACCCCAAGCGCACCATAGACATGATGTTGTGGTGGAAAAACAGGTGCAGTTATTCTTAAAAGCTGAATAATAATTTTTGTATTAATATTTATGTTGATGTCGTTCTTATCTTGTAAAATTAAGATAACAAAATCCAACAATGGCATAACTTTTAATTTTACACGACCGACATAATCTGTCAGTTTGGCAAAATATTTATCAGGTGATGTTAAATATGCTGCCACGATCCAGTATAACCGCGTTTTTTCATTTAAACTTTCATCATTTATTAAGACCCGTTCACATACATTTAACAACTCTGATGCTTCGCTATATTTAAAAGCTAAATGCAAAAGCTGCACTAAAATTTTAACTTTACAACCAGACCAATTCTCTAATAAAGGTAATAAACAATATTCAATCGCCTTGCTATTTGCTTTATCGCCTAATACCAAATAATTTCCCGGTAAGTACGAGGTTTTGTTCTTTAACATCGCAACCCAATAGCGACAGATTGCTGGAATAGCTTTTTCAAAATTTTTTTCTAACAAGTAATCAAACCAAATATTTTTAAAACCGGATTTATTTGAAAAATGAAAAGCAACTGCTTTCTCTATCAAACTTAAATTTAACTCATTAATCTCTGTAATATTATTTTTTACAAGTAAATCGAGCCCAGCTAAAACAACATAACCTTCTGCGTACTCTTTTTTCTCTGCTGCTTTGTGACCAATTTCTTCTAACGAAGGTAAATCATCTCGATTTAAGATTGATAAAAACCCCTTAAATATTGCTTCTGCTAATTCTTCATTTGCAAGTAACCGGACTTTCTCTTTTGCAGCTAAATCACTTTCAATAACATAAAACATTCCCAAATAAGCTTTTGCAAAGGGAATTAAGACCTGAATATTTTCTGCACTTTTAATTAAATCTGTTTGAGAGAGTAACTGCTCATCGTTTTCTGTTCGTGTCTGTTCAAAATCCAACTTAAATAACCCTGCTTTTTATATTGTGTTTTATTGTCAATTTACATATATGCCTAAGTCATAATTATTACATAAACTGACTGTTTTATACTGCTATAGTTATAATCTAAATATGAATCAAAGGGATTTAGTATGTCACATAAAATTGTTCTTTCTTTTTTTATGCCTGTTGTTGTTTTACTTTTTTCCGCTAGTGGATTTTCTGCTGAGCGAATCTCAATCCCTAAAGGAACATTTTTAATGGGATGTTCTATCAATGATCCTGCTTGTGATGTAGACGAAGGAAAAATCGGAGGAACAAGCGTATTTGTTCCCAAATTTTATATTGATAAATATGAAGTTTCTGTTGCAGATTACAAAAAATGTCTTAAAAGTGAAAACTGCCAACGCCCAAAAGATTTTAAACGTAATAAATACTGTAATCTCGATGCGCCACAACGGGAAAATCATCCCATTAACTGTATCGACTGGCAGGATGCTAAACAATACTGCGCTTGGAAAGGCGGGCGTTTACCTTATGAAGCAGAATGGGAAAAAGCCGCCCGGGCAGGTTCAGAGAGTCGTTATCCATGGGGTAATAATGTCTCCTGCAAAAATGCCATTCTGGATGATGGAAAAACAACAGGCTCGGTAAAAGGTGAACACGATGGCTGTGGTGAAGACAGAACCTGGGCGCGTGGAAAACGAAAAGCCAATAAATTCGGTTTGTACGATATGCATGGGAACGCGGGAGAATGGACAGAGAACTGGTATGCAAAAGATGCCATTACAAAATTATACGCAAAGGGTAAACTTGCATTACCTGCTGAAGGTGTAAGAAAATTAGTACGTGGTGGTTCCTGGGATGAAAATCGTGAAAACCTGAGAAGCTCATTTCGTAATGTTAAACTACCCGATAGTGGCCAAGGTGTTTATGGTTCAATCGGCTTTCGTTGTGTTTACGACAAATAATTTCAAAGTAAGAGAAATATTATGACTATACCAAAATTAAAATTAATCAGTTTTCCAATCTGCCCTTATGTGCAACGCGCCATGATTATCTTAAATGAAAAAAGTGTTCCTTTTGACATTGAATACATTGATCTTGCTGCTCCACCTTCGTGGTTTCATGAAATTTCACCATTAGAAAAAGTTCCGGTTTTACTGGTTGACGATAAGCCTCTTTTTGAATCTATGGTGATATGTGAATATATCGATGAAATTACCCCTTGCCCTATGTATCCATCCGATCCATTTGCAAGAGCACAAAATCGTGCCTGGATTGAGTTTGGTAATAATATTCTCAGTACAACTTTTGACTTTATGCGTACCAATGATTTGAAAATATTTAATCATTCTAAAAATATATTAACGGATCGTTTTGAAGTGCTTGAAGAAGAATTTAGTAACGGTGAGTATTTTAATGGCGGTGACTTTTCTATGGTTGATGCTGTTTATGCACCTATTTTCCGTTACCACAAACGTATTCTTGAATTTAAGGACTATGGCATTTTTGAAGATGCTCCTAATGTAAAAGCATGGGGTGACCGATTATTAGGACGACCTTCGGTAATAAAATCTGTACCTGAAAATTATGAACAACGTTTTTTAATATTTTTAGAAAATCAAAATTCTATATTTGGTAATGAAATGCTTGGGAAATAAATTCTTACATTCATGCATTTAAACCGGCCATAAAACTGGGGGAGTTAAATAAAGACGCGCTATTCGCCATCCCTGGCCGCTCAACTGCTGCATCCTTGCAGCAGATGGTCTTTATTTAACCCCCCAATGCCATGTCCTATCAAGCGTATTTGCAAAATATATGCAGAACAATAATAGTAAGCGTTTCAAAAAAACATTAAACTCTCAACTCAAATAGACTCAATAATTTTTTAACAGGATCATTATGGGCAAGCCTTCTCAACAAGAAGATCTACTTTCAATCATTAATCTACTGGCGGGTGCCGCACAGGCCGGTTCGCAAGGCATCGTTGCGCAGGCGGCTTTAAATGTTGTACTGGCTTCTGAAGCGGTGGTGCGATCACGAAAAATGGAACTGGGTCAATCCATTCAGGATGCATCCATGAGTGCATTAAATGATGCACAAAATGCTCTCTTTAATGCCTCTAATGTTGAGGGAGCAATGGAAGAAGCGAAACAGGATATTCTTAACAATAATCAGAATGTCTATAATCCAGATTTGAAACAATAAAAAAGGCAGATAAACCGCCTTTTTAAATTTGATTTTTATACCGCTTGCGGTAAGCCAATCTCAAAGCCACTACCTGCCCAGGCCACCATGCCACCACGCAGATTAAATACATTGTCATAGCCCTGCTGTTGCAGGAACATACACGCCTGTGCTGAACGAGCGCCACTACGGCAAACCATAATCAGCTTTTCATCGCGTTTGAGCTCACTCATGCGTAAAGGAATTGTGTGCATAGGCAACGCCTCAGCACCAGGAATAATACCGCTGTTCAGTTCAGCTGGCTGACGAATATCAATCACTCGAATCGAGTCATTACTTTCTTTCAATTGCGCTAATTCCGTTACTTCAATCTCATTAATTAAACCCATGTGTTCTACTCAATATAAAATAAAGATGCAGAAGTATATTAGCAATAACTGATATTTCAAGCATTTTGCCGCATTTTTTTGCACTTACTCACGTTTCTGACGTCCTTTTAGAGTTTCAGGTAAAATACAGCAAAAATTTACCCTTCATTTGGATGAAAAATGGTTAGCAGACAACACAGCAACAAACGCGAAGAACGCTACCGCACTGCAATGCGGCGTTATAAAAAAGATCGGCAACGTAATGTACTCGCTCAACCGGGGGAACATGCCTTTATTTTAGTGCTAGATCATCTACAGGCAGGATTTAATGTCCCTAAGATTTTTCGTTCTGCAGAAGCTTTTGGTGCACACGAGATTCATTTAATTAATGTGGAGGCTTTTGATCCCGCACCGGCTAAAGGCGCTTTTCGTAAAGTACCGGCAAAATTTCATGACAATATTGATGATTGTTTCAATAAGCTAAAAGCTCGTGGTTACAAGTTATTTACTTTGGAAGCTGATAAAGGGGAAACATTATGTGATGCCAGGTTACCGGAGAAAAGCGCTTTTATTTTAGGTAACGAAGATAATGGTATTAGTTTTGATTATTCAGACTATCCGGAAATAGAATGCCTTAGCATTCCGCATTTTGGAGTTACCGAAAGTTTAAATGTGAGTATTGCTGCATCAATTGTGATGTATGAATATATTTCTCAGCATCGAGAAAAATAAAGTTTTATTTTTCAGCTTCAACCCATTTCCAGGCATTTTCTAAATTGCGAAAATTATTTATTATTATAGGCCGATCACTACACCATGCTTCATAAATACGTGATAAGCCATAAGCTAAATCTTCTTCTGCTACTAAAGCCAGGCGATAATGTTTACCATTTTTATCAATATTTTTACTGGCAAAATCTACAACAAACATAAGATCATCAGAACTTAGATTCATTTTATCAATGTCATGAAAATGCCAAATAGCATTCATGCCGGGCTGATAATCCGGATTTTTAAGTGTCTCAGAAATTGTCTCCACTAACGTCGACAAATCCATATATTCCGTGATGGTATGAAGAATAAGATTCTGTTCTTTGTTAATCGCGGTGCTTACCGGCATAACTATTTCCTTCAGCCATGAACCTAAAGAATGGCAAAAAATATTTTAAAAATCAAGGCGTTCAACTTGATTATATTTTTCTTTGGTATAATTGCATTGTGAAACATTAATCACACTAACCGGAGCAATAATGAAATTTAAACTATTATCAATCGGACAAAAATTTGAATATGATGGAGAGATTTACGTTAAAACATCCCCCCTCATTGCCAGTAATATTAAGACGGGACACAATAAAATGATTCCCCGTTATGTTACATTAATATTGCTTGATCATACTGGAAACAGTGAGCAACAAACTAACAAAGAAGCCATTGATCCACAAGAAATCCTTAATGCATTTAATACTTTTTATGAGAAATGTATTGGAACACTTGAAGATAAAAATGTTCTTGTCCCTTTAATTAAAGATGAGCTGGATAAAGCACGCGATGAATTTACCCAGTATCTTATATAAAAATTAAGCATAAAAAAGCCTGCTAATTGCAGGCTTTTTTTAAATTACCATTTTACTTTTTAAGCAAGCTTATCATCTGCCACATGATATTGTGGATCTTCCATCACATTAACTTCAACTAAATCGCCGGCTTTGTTTAACAGTTCTATACACTCCGGACTTAAGTGACGTAAGTGCAACGTCTTTCCTGCCTTAATATATTTCTCAGCAAGATTATCAATGGCTTCAATCGCAGAATGATCGGCTACACGTGAATTCTGAAATTCAATAATGACTTCTTGTGGATCCTCTGCCGGATTAAACAGTTCCATGAAACTCTTGACTGATCCAAAAAATATCGGCCCATTCAACTCATAAATACGGATACCGTATTTATTATCATAGCCTTTCACATTTATCTGCGAAGCATGCTCCCAGGCAAAGAAAAGTGCTGAAACAATCACACCAACAACAACAGCAAAAGCTAAATCTGTCGCAACGGTTACACCTGAAACAAGAATTAAAACAAAGGCATCATTTTTTGGAATTTTTCCCATGATACGTAAGCTCGACCATTCAAATGTACCCAATACCACCATGAACATCACACCAATCAACGCCGCCATTGGAATTTGCTCTATTAAACTTGAAGCAAATAAAATAAAGATCAATAAAAACAATGCCGCTGATATACCAGATAAACGTTGGCGACCACCTGAGTTAACATTAATCATACTTTGTCCAATCATGGCACAACCACCCATACCACCAAAGAAACCTGTTGCGGTGTTTGCAATACCCTGACCAACACATTCACGATTACCACGTCCACGGGTATTAGTAATATCATCAATCAAAGAAAGTGTTAACAATGATTCAATTAAACCAACTGCAGCTAATATAATTGCATAAGGAAAAATAATTGTTAATGTTTCCCAGTTAAATGGAACAGAAGGAATATGGAAAGGTGGAAAAGCACCTTTAATAGAGGCTAAGTCACCAACCTGATTAGTATCAATATCAAAACCGATAACCATAAATGAAATAACCAAGATAGCGGCGAGTGCTGCTGGAAACGCGCCGGTAATTTTAGGTAAGAAATGCATTATCGCCATGGTTAACGCTACTAGCGCAAGCAATATATAAAGAGGTGAGCCTGACATCCATTCCATACTGCCATCTGGCATTTTAGTTTGAAAGTGTTGTAACTGAGCAAGGAATATAACAATGGCTAAACCATTTACGAACCCTAACATTACTGGATGTGGCACAATACGAATATATTTACCAAGCCGTAATATACCCGCTGAAATTTGAATTAAACCGGTTAACACAACTGCAGCGAATAAATATTCCACGCCATGTTGTGCAACCAAGGCGACCATAACCACCGCCATTGCACCCGTCGCACCGGAAATCATTCCAGGACGGCCGCCAAAAATAGCCGCTAACAAGCCAACCATAAAGGCAGCATATAAACCAACTAATGGTTCTACACCTGCGACAAAAGCAAAGGCCACCGCTTCCGGAACTAAGGCTAACGCAACCGTTAAACCTGATAGAATTTCATTTTGAAAACATGCGCGATTGGCACAACCCAACTGGAACATAGAATAACCCCGGAAAATAAACCGCTTATGATAAAAAGGGGCGAATAATAACAGGATTAAAGCGTCAAAACACGTAACAAGTGCTTTGGAGTCAGTTTAATTTATTTCACATATGTCTGGCTTAACCAGATGAAAGTCTGTGCTTGATAAATTTTTTTAAAACCCGCACCAGTGATCCAACGCTCAATATCATCCGGGTTATGAACATAAGCCCGGAAGTCTGAACCAATAATTTTCAAACCAACGGCCATCACTTCCATTGCCAGTTTAGTAAACCAGCGTTTACGTGGATAAGTTAATGCATAAACACGTTTCGTTTTAGCCGTTGTACTATTCACCAGTAATTCAGCATGTGGATAACAACAAACCACTTTATCTAATATTGTGACATCGGCTGGCTCTACCTGATCCAGCAAATCAATAAAGTCTCCCTGAATATATTCTGTACGCTCAGCCAGTCCTTTTTCTATTGCCCATTCTTTTGCTTCTTTGAGCATGTCCGGTGCCAGATCAATACCAACCGCATCTTTAGCGCCTTGCTCTAATAAAGTTTGGTGTAAATATCCAACACCACTTCCAACTTCGAGTAATGTTGCATTGTCATAACCTGCCTCAGACAAGCCTTGCATGAGCTGAACCTGAGATGGCTCAAATCCTTTTTTTGAGAAACGCCGACGGTAGCTGCGTGCAAAAAATGAAAAAAGACGACCGCCTGATTTTGAATGTGGGCAACAACAACTCATTTATTTAACTCCCTGATTTTAACTTTTAAGTTCCATCCATTTAACAGTCGCTGCTGTTCCAATAAACATGCCTGAAAATGCAATTAAAGATTCTGCCGACATTGTTGAAACACCACTTAAACCCTGCCCAACATTACAACCATAAGCCATGATGGCACCAACGCCCATTAAACTGCCACCCAATACAGCATATTTAGCTCCGCCTGCTTTTGGTGCTTCTAATTTAAACCGACCTGTCGTTAATGAAAAAATCAAAGTTGTTACAATAATGCCGATGACAAATGCAATAGTGAAAGACAATGTCGGGATTTTTGCAGCTATTAAAATATAACCAAAACGTGCTAAAGGCCCTGAGACAGTGATAGCAGAAGGATTGGCAGGGTCAAATTCATCCTGTGCTAACACACCGGTAATGTACCAGCTACATACAACCAGTGCGCCAATAACAGCACCGGCAATGACCATTGATTTTGCAGCAGGATTCCAAAATTTAATTAAATACGCCAACATTAAAGTAACAATGACAATAGCAGGTAACCAATGCGGCAAGTTTAAAAGCGTTGCTATTGAAGCATCTCCACTTAATTGTACTGCTGTACTACCTGTAATATCTAACCGAAGCGTTTCCAGAAAACCAAATTGAGCAGATGCGGCCAGTAACATAAAAAATAACAACGCGATAATTGAATGTAAACTTCCTTCAGCTGACCTAACTAATGTACGGGTAGCACAACCACCCGCAAATACACCACCAACACCAAAAATCAATCCACCCAAACCAGCGCCAAACCAGTCAAACAGGGAATTACGATAGGAAGAATTAGCAATAGCAACGGTATCAGTAAATTCAAGAAGCTGCGTTCCGGTTATGGCCACGATCAGAGCAGCAACAAATGCAAGCAATTGTCGATTATCTTTTATCAATAAAAAATTTCCCGTTGCTGCAACCATACAAAAACGATGATACTGAACCAGTAAACCAAAAATTGCGCCAACAGCTAAACCACCACCGACTAACCACAAATTTAAATCTTCCATTCTTTTCCCCGCAAAATGAACTTCAATTAACCAACCATAACAATTCTACCTGTCGAAACCAATCCTTAAGCGGTCAATATTGCTTATATATGAGTGTATATTTCCTTATAACATCCATCTAAACCTTTGAAGGTTACCGTTGTAATCCCTAATTCCTCAGCAGTTGCGGTGTTAGCCGCACTATCATCAATAAACAAACATTCTTCTGCTTTTAACTGGTAACGATCCAGCAATATTTCAAAAATACGTCTACCTGGTTTCCCGGTATTTTCTACACCTGACGTTACAATGCCATCGAACAACTCAAATAAGTCATGCTGTTCAGAAACATATTGAAATAATTCAGGTGAAATGTTTGATAAACAATACGCATTTAGTTTTTTATTTTTAACTTGTTTTAAAACATCATGCGTTTTTGAAATAAGTAATAGAGATTCTTTTGTTTGCTTAAACAAACGTTCTGCATCTATTACTGATATTTCAAGACGTTCACTTGCCCGTCTGGTTGCTTCTGCTTCACTAATAATCGCATTATCAAAATCAATCCAGTCCTGATGATAATAAACTTCTGTTTGAATTTTACTTTGCAAATCAAGGTCATCAGTAAAACTTTCTGAAATCTTTTTAGGATTCCATTCAAACATCACCGCACCTAAATCAAAAATTATGTTTTTCACTAAAACTATTACCCTAATAAAGATTTTATAACGTCATTTAACTTCTGTAACTTTTCAGTATCTCCACCACGATCAGGATGATATTGCATTATCAATCGCCGGTATTGCTGCTTTATAATTTTATCTTCTACCGGGTCTTTTAATCCCAATTCTGACAAGGCTTCTTCACGATTTTCAAATCTGTTATATTTATTCCAAAAAGACGCCAACATATCATAAACATCTTCTTCGGAGGTGTTTTCTAAATTATTAAAATCCAGATAATATGCTTTTAATTTATCATCGTCCTGTAACGCGTTTTCTTCTGCCTGATACGGCAATAATTGAATTTTTAAAGTATGAATATTTAAAAGGTGGGACTTTTCTTCAAGTAAACTATTGCTTAATAAATAGAGAGAATGAAACAAAAAGAAATGCGCTTGAAAAAGCTCATGAGGTAAAGCAGGCTTAGATAAAAAGTCAAAATAGCCTTGCGACTTTAAATTTGTCATTAAGTCATATTCACCAATACCATTTGGATGATTTTCAAGTTCGACTTGTAGCGCTAATATAAAAGCACCGGGTATTGATGATTTTCTGTTCATCGACATAAAAAAGCCATTTCATTTGAAATGGCTTTCCTTTTTAATTAGTTATCATAACCAAGATTCGGCGCTAACCAACGTTCAGCTTCTGCCAAACTTAAACCTTTACGTTTAGCATAATCTTCAACCTGATCTTTATTTATTTTACCAACGCCAAAGTAACTTGAATCAGGGTGACTGAAATACCAACCACTTACTGAAGACGCTGGCCACATAGCGTAGCTATCCGTTAATTCTACACCGGCATTTTTTTCTGCATCAAGCAACGTCCATAATAATGGCTTTTCAGTATGATCCGGACAGGCAGGATAACCAGGAGCAGGTCGAATACTTGAATAATCTTCTTTAATTAATTTCTGATTATCAAAACCTTTTTCCATTCCGTCACATGGAGACCATATTAAAGCTGTATTAGAATTGGCCTCATAACCCCAGTTCACATGGCGCAGTCGATCATGCATGTGTTCTGCAAACGCTTCTGCTAATCGATCGGCCAGCGCTTTTAACATGATGGAATTATAATCATCATGATTTTTTTCAAAACGTTTAACATGTTCATCAATACCGAGTCCTGCCGTTACAACAAAGGCACCCACATAATCTTTTTTACCCGTTTCTTTTGGCGCAACAAAATCAGCTAACGCTCTATTTGGTTTGCCCGGTGGACGTTCTGTTTGTTGACGCAAGTGATGTAATGTTACTTTCACTTCTTTGCGTGTTTCATCGGTATATACTTCAATGTCATCATCATTAACACTGTTAGCCGGAAACATACCCACGACGGCACGTGCTTTTATCCAGCGCTCATCAACAATTTGTGCCAGCATGGCTTGTGCATCAGCGAATAATTTTTTCGCTTCTTCACCTTTTTCTGCATCATCTAATATTTTTGGATATGAACCTTTTAATTCCCATGTATGGAAGAACGGAGTCCAATCAATATACGGCACTAAAAACTCAAGCGGCATATCATCAAAAACTTGCAGGCCTAAATCGTTTGGTACGGGTGGAGTATAGTTGTCCCAATTAATTTTTTGTTTGTTCGCACGCGCTTGTTCAAGTGATAACCATTTCGTTTGCGCTCGGCGTCCCGCATGTGCGATGCGCACTTTTTCATAGTCCGCAGTTATCTCTTCTAAGAAATCTTCTTTGAACTCTTTACTAATTAAGTTTTGTGCAACACCTACTGCTCGAGATGCATCTTTCACCCATACGGTCGGACCATGATAGTTTTGTTCAATTTTCACTGCAGTATGTGCTTTTGATGTTGTCGCACCGCCGATCATTATAGGTATTTCAAAACCAAGACGTTCCATTTCTTTGGCCATGTGCACCATCTCATCTAAGGAAGGTGTAATCAAACCACTTAAGCCAATAATATCAACATTTTCTTCTTTGGCTTTTTTCAAAATATCATTGGCCGGCACCATGACGCCCATATCTATCACTTCAAAATTGTTGCACTGTAAAACGACTCCCACAATATTTTTTCCAATATCATGCACATCACCTTTAACGGTCGCCATTAATATCTTGCCATTACTTTGTGAAACACCATTTTTTCCGGCTTCAATGAAAGGCATTAAATAGGCTACCGCTTTTTTCATGACACGAGCTGACTTAACCACTTGCGGTAAAAACATTTTACCGTCACCAAATAAATCGCCAACGACATTCATGCCGTCCATAAGTGGGCCTTCGATGACTTCGATAGGCTGAGAAAACTGCTGGCGCGCTTCTTCAGTATCTTCTTCAACAAAAGTATCGATACCTTTAACTAATGCGTGTTCAATTCGTTTTACAACAGGAAGTTTGCGCCACTCTAAATCTTCAACTTTTTTTGCTGCTGTGCCATCACCTTTAAATTGATCAGCAATATCGAGTAATCGTTCAGTCGCATCATCACGACGGTTCAAAACTACATCTTCAACTGCGTCGCGTAATTCTTTTGGCAAGTCATCCAGGATGGCTAGCTGTCCGGCATTAACGATCCCCATGTCCATTCCAGCATGAATTGCATGATAGAGAAATACCGCATGTATCGCTTCACGCACGGGGTTATTACCGCGGAAAGAAAATGAAACATTTGAAACACCACCACTTACCATGGCATAGGGCAGTGTCTTTTTTATTTCACGTGTTGCTTCAATAAAATCAACGCCATAATTGTTATGTTCCTCAATACCTGTTGCGACGGCAAAAATATTTGGATCAAAGATAATATCTTCAGGTGGGAAATTTACTTTTTCAATTAAAACTTTATATGCACGTGTACAAATTTCTATTTTGCGTGCCTGTGTATCGGCCTGGCCTGTTTCATCAAACGCCATCACAATAATTGCTGCACCATATTGGCGACAGAGCTTGGCTTGCTTTATAAAATTTTCTTCACCTTCTTTCATTGAAATTGAATTAACAATTCCTTTACCCTGAATACACTTTAAACCTTCTTCAATGATTGGCCATTTAGATGAATCGATCATCACAGGTACACGGGAAATATCAGGCTCAGAGGCAATCAGGTTTAAAAATGTTTTCATGGCATGCATGCCATCAAGCATGCCTTCGTCCATGTTGATATCGATAATCTGTGCACCATTTTCTACTTGCTCACGTGCAACCGTTAACGCGTCATCATATTGTTCTTCTAAAACTAGACGTTTAAATTTAGCTGAACCGGTGACGTTAGTACGTTCGCCGACATTTACAAATAAAGAATCTTTATTAATGTTGCAGGGTTCTAAACCACTTAAACGACACTCAATAGGAATATCCGGTATTTTACGAGGTGGATATTTACTCACCGCATCAGCTATTGCCTTGATATGGGCAGGTGTCGTACCACAGCAACCACCAATAATATTGAGATAACCATTCTTAGCCCAATCTTCAATCTCTGCTGCCATCGCTTCAGGCGTTTCATCATACTCACCAAATTCATTTGGTAAACCTGCATTTGGATGGGTATTAATATGGCAATTGGCCAGGCCGGATATCTCTTCAATATAAGGCCGCAGCTCTGTTGCACCTAACGCACAGTTAAAACCAAAACTAATCGGGTTGATGTGATTTAATGAATTCCAGAACGCTTCGGCGGTTTGACCAGATAAAGTACGACCCGAGGCATCAGTAATGGTGCCGGAAATCATAACGGGTAACTTGACGTTATTTTTTGCAAAATATTCTTCGATGGCAAAAAGGGCAGCCTTGGCATTTAAGGTATCAAATATGGTTTCCACCAAAATAATGTCCGCACCGCCTTCAACCAGGCCGCTCATCGATTCAATGTAAGCTTCTTTAAGAATATCGAAAGTAATATTACGGAAACCGGGGTTATTCACATCAGGAGAAATACTACAGGTACGATTGGTTGGGCCTAATACACCCGCAACAAAACGCGGCTTACCTTCAACTCTTGCTTCCATCTCATCACACGCTTCTCGTGCAATTTTTGCCGCAGCTTTATTGATTTCATAAGTAAACTCTTCCATACCGTAGTCGGCCATGGAGATTGAGGTCGCATTAAACGTGTTAGTTTCAACAATATCTGCACCCGCTTCAAGATAAGCGGTATGAATATCTTTAATGATTTGTGGCTGAGTCAGCACCAATAAATCGTTATTGCCTTTCACATCTGAAGGCCAGTCGGTAAAACGCTCACCACGATAGCCTGCTTCATCCAACTTATACGTTTGTATCAAGCTGCCCATCGCACCATCTAAAATCAGGATACGTTGCTTAAGAAGTTCTTGGATATTTGCCATTTTATTACGATCTCTTTGCGGGAATAAAAACGGTGCAATATTAACAGATTTAAAGCAGAGGGAACACGATTAAACTTTAAGTGTAGCCAGGGGACAAAAATGGCTGAAAATGAATTTATTCTCGAAGAAAAATTGTCGAAATGTAATATCCAGTGCGTTTTTTGGCTTTTGCCTTTGCTTTGTACATTTCTGTATCCGCAGCTTTGAGTATAGCTTCGTGATTCACAAATTCTTCCGGACCAACTCCCGCTACCCCCATACTAAAACTTACACCGTGCATGTTTTCAGCTTTAAAAGCATCGATGAAACGCTTAGTAAAAACATCAATATCATCCAGTGTTGTGTGTGGCAAAATAAGTGCAAACTCATCGCCACCATAACGACAACCAATATCTGTTCCCCGCAAAAAATTTGTTATGATTTTACCAACCAGTGACAATATCTTATCGCCGACCTGATGCCCCTCTTTATCATTAACGACTTTAAACTTATTTAAATCAAAATAACAAAGCACTAATGATTCTCTATAGCGTTCTGCACTAGAGAGCTCTCTTCTCAAATGGTCAAAAAATGCGCGCTGGTTGTAAAGCCCCGTTAAGGCATCTCGCATTGATAATTCTTCCAGCTCTTTTGTTCTTTCTTCAATAATTTTTTCTAATGAGGCAGTGTAAGTATTGAGTTCTTCTTTTGCAGTTTGCGCTTCTTGCATTAAACTTGAAAAATACGTATCTAATACAAACTGCATATCAAACATTAATAATTTATTAATCGACTGTTTTGCTGCATAAACACTAATAAATTCACCATTAATTTTTTCTTCGGCGAATTGATACGTGGCGATTGTATTGTGCAAATTTAACTGCAATTGATATATTCCGGCTAAATACAACTCGGGTGGCACGCCAATACGTTTATGTACCAGACCAATTCTTAATCGTTTATTGACATAACTCTCACCGTAATGTCCATCAAATAAATCGAGTACATACATATTCATTGCGCTAGACAAACGACGCATTGTTTCAGCATCACCAATAATGGCAGAAACATCGTTAAACTTTGTCATGAAATCATAAAAATTCTTAATAATCCCGCTTAAATTTTTTGCAATAAGAGGCTTAAACACCAATAACCTTTCCGCATCTTCCTCTGTGAAGTTTAATAACTTCTTGCGACGCTCTATCTCGCTCTTAGTGATTTTGAGTTGTTCAGCTAATGTTTCAGATAATTTATGCATATAAATCCTGTTTTAATTCTTGCCCTTTAATTTTATCGGCCAAATAAGGTTTAACTTAAATAACTTAATACTCAAAGAAATCTATAAATTAAGCACTTTTATTAAGTGTAAAAGCAGCTGAAAAATGAGTACCAAAGAGATGACGATGGTTAACACGCCAAACATTTTTGCTAGTTTGCCTTTAATAACAACAACAGTGAAGGGAAATCGTGTTTTACCGGACAATAAAACAGGAGGAAGTTTGGAAGAAGCAATGACTCGATAACCAAACCAGATGGCAAAAATAGCAGGCATTAATGTCAGCAATGAATACAACAAAGCACTTAAAACCAATTTTAATTTATTCATATGCTCAATTGAAAAGGGATCTTTTTGCTCAAAAAACGAGAGCAAAATAAAATCAATCGCCGGTTCAATAGATATAATTAGAAGTAAATATGATGCAATAATAATATAAAGAGTAAGGCGTAATGACTTATCGCCTTGAATTATTTCAACAGGTTTTCTCATACGCAATCAAACTAGATTATTTGGTTGTTTTAATTTTTTTAGCCCAGCATTCCTAGCTTATTTGTCTGCTTTTATTTCAATATTAGAGCCTTCTCTGGTATGTTCAAGCCCATTTCCAAAACTTATGTTAGTGGCTTCGAGTTTTTTTATCTTACTTGAATCATAATATAGCTCTGTTCTTATATTTACATTGTTTAATTTTAGATGATCAATTGTTGAAAGCCTAAAATCCAACATATACACATCCGCATTTTCTATGGAGACATTTTTGCCATTTGATTCAAAAAATACGATTTCATTTGCATTACAATTTTCAATTTCAATTAAATCAAAGGTATCCCCGCCAACAAATACAGTAACCGTATCTTTAGGGCAACCTGATATATGTGTCTTTTTAACCGGTGTACCAGAAGTAATAACATTACCTGTGTTTTTTGAAATCACCGAATCAAAACTTTTACCATCGGCTATAGGAAAGTCAAGTTTACTGTCTTCAAGTAGCAGTTTGCCAATAGTACACCCGTTTGCTTTAGAGTTTTTTATGGTACTATTTTTAACTTCTAGGGTTGATAAAGTTGAACTACTAAAATCAATATCAAAAGCATTAACATTATCAAAATATAATGCAGACCCTAACTTTAAGCCCATCCCAGTGACATCATCTAGCTTACTATTATTAAAATAAAACTCTGCTTTGCTATCAAAAAAATTAATATTTTTAAGCTCTGTTTCTTCAAAAGTAATTCTATCTGCGACAAGATTTCTATAACTATTTTTTACATTAGTGTCTGTACTAATAAGCTTACTTTTCTCAATGCGTAAATTTTTAATTGTGCTGTTGTTTAAAACGACATTTTTCAGCGTGCAATTTTTGAAAACCACATTAATTAGTGTTGAGTTTCTCAGGTTAATATTATCAAACGAACAATCTTCAAAAACAACATTATTGAATGTCTTGTCTTCCGCGTTTATATTATTCCAATCGGTATTGCTGAAATGTATGTTTTCAATGTGCTTATCGGTTAATGTGAAACCTGATATTTCAATATTATTTATTCGTGTATTTTTTTCATTATTTTTGGTTTCTTCATCAATAAGCTGGTAAAACTCATCAACATTTAACGTACTTTTAAAAAAGGCCATAGATGTCTCCTGCACAAGCAATAAAGCCATGCTTAATAATAAAGCAATTATAATTTTGTTATGCATATTCATGTTCAAAGTTTTTTTCATACCAGTCAAAGAAAGGTACTTCACCGTATTTTTTATGTCGCTGTACTGAATATCCGCGAACAGACTTATTTATTCTCGATTTTTCTTTAGACTCGTATTCAGCAATAATAGAGTCGCCTACGCTTTGTTCTTCCATTAGTTTAACCAATTTAGTGAGGCCATCAAGCGCAAGCTGGTTTTTTGAAAACATTTGCGCCGGATAGATCCATTTTTTTTCTACATCATAATGTCTTAATGCTGAAGTAGAGGACTGTTTGAGTTTTATCGTAACGAAGCCTATAAGATATTTTTTAGCCGATTTGTAAAAAACCATGTCATAAAATTTATTATTCGGTTTAAACTCCATATCCCCTGTGCTTTTATTCTCTTCATAAACACCTTCTATATTGACAACATTACCGTCTTTTAAATAAAACATCATTGAAATACTTTTAATAAAATCATTAGATGGCAAATTAGATAGCTCATTAATTTTTATTGTAAGCGGACTTTTATTTTTATTTGAATCCATACTCGAAAACAAACCTTTGCCTTTACCTATTTTTTTATCATCACCCTCAGCTTCTTGTAAAAAAATATCTGCATAATCCAAAGCCACTGCCAATCGGGGTTTTGCCTGAGCATTAGTTGCTCTCAATATACCGACTTTGTCTTCTTCTGTGCCTTTAAACTTAATAATATTGCCAGAGGGAGTATCCATCCCCCAATTATAAAGTTCATTTTCATGATTCTGAACTGCAATAGGTCCACCACATGCAGCAACAAGAATACGGCAACCTCCTAAATCGTTTTCATCTAGGTTAAATGTATTGTTTTCATCAACTGCCATTCCTTTTACTGTCATATTAGATCGAACATTATCTACATCTTCATTGATAACTTGATAAAGCCCACTACGGTGTGAGTGACCTGACAAGGTGTAATGGATTTTTTTCTTTTTATTTAGACCATTGATTTTTTCATATACTGAAAATCTATTTTGCTCAAAAGTACCATAATCATATTTTGAATAGTCACGCCAAAAATCATTATAATTAATATTGCCTTCTTTACTGATGGGTTGTTTTGTATCATAGTTAATGTAAGTAAAATGCGAACACAAAATATTCATATCTGTTTTATACTTAAAAGCATCGTTTAATAATGCAAGCTGTGCATCTGATACGCCCTCTGGTGAACGAGGAAGAAAACCACCCCATTTTGTCCAGCTACCCTGCTCAAGCGGAACGGCATCCATGAAATGCTCATCCCCTCCCCATCCCAAAGCAATAAAACATTGTTTATTATAGATATTAATAAAACTACTTAATGGGGTAAATATTTTATAAAACCATTCCAAATTTTCGGCTTTGAAATTTTTCTCTCCACCTATATCAAACGAACCAGACATGACAATACGCGCATAGTCTGTGCCATACATGAGTATAGCTTCAGGTATGGTTAAGTTGTGATCGGCAGGAATACCTTCGTTTGCTCTATTATCATAAATATCCGGTCCATTTTTCTCACTTTCTTTCTTATCATCTTCAGCTTGTTGAATACTTTTTTGTATTATCTCGTCTTCAGTTTTATTTCTGAAGAAAGGGTTGTATGAGCTGTTAGCTGCACGCGTACGTTTAATCCGAGGAGAAATTCCGTACGGTAAGGTATATGCTTCATGGTTGCCTGATACAAGCATGATCGGTTTACCATGTTTTTTGTAATAATCCTTAAATAATTCATACATCACTAAATTATCGATACCTATCGGGTACTGTGTTTTATCGGTAATATTGTCTAAATTGAGGGCCGCCCAGATATCACCGCTATTTTCTATTTGTTCTATGCCATTACTTGAATTATCAGGATTAAAGTTACGGTTGTAATCGATCAAATCACCAGTGAAGATCAATAAATCGACTTCATTCCCCATTTGTGTCATTAAATCTTTGAGAGTCGCATAGCTTGTATTGACCATTTCACCTATTTCATCAGAACGATTTTCATCACCGTCTTTTCCATCAATTAAACGTGCTTTACTTTGAGTAAACAGATGCTGACGTGATGATACATGCACATCTGAAAGGTGGCCGATATCAAGACTTTCTTTATCGGATATAAATAGCGGATGGTAACTTTGTATTTCTGTTTTTTCTTCAGTAAAAGAAGGCGCATCGGGACTTTCAACATCACATTTAAGATCTAAATAGTCCGCACGATAATCCATATTGTATTCATCAACATATTCATCTTGCAGTTCAAAGAAGTAACCTGACTCATCTTCTTCTTTTGGCTTGGCATAGTTTATCCACGAAATATCATAAAGACCTGCATTGTCATTCGATAATTTCTTAATGACTATTTCAAAGCCATGCACAAGCCCCTTCTCTTGATACATTTGCATAACTCGATGATCTATTTGTGCAAATATTTTTTCATCTTTATTTGTTAGCACATGATTTTCTAACTCACCAAGCTTCCACAAAAAATGAACTTCAATGTTTTCTTTTGCTTCATCGAGTGATTTAAACAAAGGCTCACTGGCGGGACTTGTTTTATCTATCTCCGACCAACTTGTTATTTTAATATAACGATTGACTGCACCGGATAAAGCCGGACCGGCCTGTTTATCTTTTTTACCTTCTGCTTTTTCATAGGTATTAAAAAACTTTTTATCTGTCAGTACAATAATGCTAAATTTATCCCCTTTCTTTTTTAAGACTGGACACAAAAAAGAAGGCTGTAAAATGGCAACATCAGCTGGCTTCAAACTGATTTGATATTTTTTTTCTTTTGAATTACTTCCGTTTAATTCATGTTTATCTGACACACTGGTTTTTTTATCTTTAATGCCAATATGTCTGTAATCTTCTGCGCCCACAACTCGTCCCTCTAAATTAACTGTCCATAAATGCTGGTAGATCTTTTATTTCTATCTCAAAGCTACTGTTCATTTTTGCTTTAGCAATAAAAATTTTACCGTTTTCAATCGTACCCTTATGTTCTTCACCCATGTCTGTTTTTACTTTAAATTCAAGCCCGTTAAACAAACTAAAATGTGTGGCCATATTCTTTTCAAATTCATCTTCGAGTTCAATATTGATTTCTTTGAAGTCATCAGGAGCAGGGCCCAAGTCAGCTTTTTGATTACCTGGACCAACTGCCTCAACCACTTCACTTTTTGAAGCCGGTACAGTTGAAACACGATCAACCAAAACAATCACTGTCCCTGTCACTAGTGCTGCTGAAAGAGCAGTGGTTAACGCTGTTGAATTGACTGATGCTGTTGCCGGTAAATGAATATCACATTCAGCTGCAATGGTTTTTAATTTTTCATCATCCGTAGCGAGTTCTTTTAAAAATTTACCTGCCTCTTTTTCTGATGAAAAATTTTTAACTTCTTTAGGGGAGGTCGTTAGTAAGACACTTGATTCAGTAAAAAGATACGTCACGTTATCTTTGCTTTTAATTGCCCGTTTTTGTTGCGGCGCATGTGCGTCTTGTTTTGGAGTGGGCAGAGGATATAAAACTATTCTGCCTGATATCAACAGATCACTTACGTGTTGTTCTATTTGCTGAGGCTGAAGCGTGTGCAAAGAAGGCACGGTACTGAATTGTTGCAACAAACCTGGCCAGTAGCCGTGCGCAACGTTTAAGCTTTGAACAAAAGATTGAGTTGATTCAGAATTCCAGAAATATTTTGCTTTGAAGTCACTTTGCTCAAAGAAAACAGCCGATGTTTTAAGCACATAGCGCTGCCCGAATTCGTCTTTAATGATATTGCTGGTAAGCATGTCTCGTCCGTGTGATATTGCCAATCCGTAAGCAACTGATTATACATAAATCAGTCGAAATTGTTATCTCTCACTGTATACACAGCGCACATTTTATTAGCACTGATTCCACGGTAATCCATTAAATCGCCAGCCTGCTAACGTACTTCGATGGTGCTCGTCATCAAGCTCACCTTCAAAGCCATCCTCAATGTTGTAAACATCATGAAACCCTTCTTTTAGTAGGAGATTTCCTGCTTCCAATGAACGTTTACCACTGCGACAAATTAAAAAAACAGGGACATTGTGGCCTGCACTATTATGATCCAGCCCACCTAAAATTAACTTTCGTATTTCTGCTGCAAAATGCGGGTTAATGATCCAGTCCGGCTCATCTATCCAGGGAATACTAATAGCATCGACCGGATGTCCGATAAATAGAAACTCCATATTTGAACGCACATCAACAAGCAGGGCACGCGGGTCTTTGTTGATTAAATCATAAGCCTCGACAGGTGGTACGCTTTTAACTTTATTTTCATTCATTTTGTTGCACCTTCTCTTTTACAGAGCTGGATCATTTATAATCTGGATTATCCTGTTGTTACTTCATTGCGAAAACAAAAAAAGGACATGGAGTCCAAACATACTATAAACATACCGTCGTTGTGACGAGCTAAATATAGTAGGTAAATCGATTATTTCCCACTAACAACTTAACAAGAAACTCATGACTAAAAAACCAAATATCCTAAAAATGCCAAAATCTTTAATGCGACCCATTGGTCAGGCCGTCACCGAGTTTAAAATGATTAATGAAGGTGATCGCATTTTATTAGGACTGTCCGGCGGTAAAGATTCATTAACCTTATTACATGCTTTACGCCACCTACAACGCCATGCACCCATTCATTTTTCAATAGCAGCCATCACCATTGATCCTGAAATAGACGGCTTTGATCCCTCTGTGCTCAAAAATTATTTAACCGAGCTCAACATACCGTATTTTTATGAAAGTCACGACATGACAAAACAAGCCGAAAAACAAATGACAAATGACTCATTTTGTTCTTTTTGCTCGCGCATGAAACGCGGAATAATGTATTCCACCGCGCGGCGTGAAGGCTACAACGTGCTCGTTTTAGGACAACATTTAGATGATCTGGCTGAAAGTTTTTTAATGTCGGCTTTTCGCGGTGGGCAATTACGGACAATGAAGGCAAATTATACTAATCAGGACGGAGATATACGTATTATTCGCCCGATGATCTATGTAAGAGAGCACCAAACGTCTGAATTTTCTAAAGAAAATGATTTACCTGTTATCCCTGATTCCTGTCCAGCTTGCTTTGATATGCCCACAGAACGAGAGCACATGAAGAAGTTACTAGCAGAAGAAGAAACCCACAACTTAGGGCTATTTAAGAGCTTAAAGACTGCATTAACTCCACTTTACTCGGTAGATGATGCAAGTTAGTAAGCGCTATTATCCACAATCTAATTATTTGCTTTTATATTCGGCAATATTTTTCAAAATTAAGAAAAAATGGGTTAAGCAGCATTAATATTCAAACAATTATCTAGGCATATGGGTTTAAATATATCGATTGTAAAAATTGTGTGAACTGGTTCACAAAGTCACTCTATCTCGCTATGCTTACATATAACGGCTTAAGAAATGTTGAGTTTGTTTCAACAGCGGTTATCAAATTATATAACCGTTCGTAAGGTAATAATCATTGAGTAGGAGGTAAATTATGACTTTTGATGCGACTTTAATCCAACCCTGTGGTGATGGCTGGTGTGTGAAAACATCCGTTGGCCTCGAAGGTCCACTCGAATCTGCCGATGATGCGACGAATTACGCAATACTGTTAAATCGAGTGAATGCAGCTAGAAGCGAACTGGCCTGTCAGGATAAAGATTGCTCATAAAAGCTTTAATTTTGATAGGGAGAGGGTGCGCCATCAGGGCGCGTCTGAAATAACCGCAGTGACCACATGTATTGCGTTGGTGCCTTGCTAATGAGTTGCTCTAAAATGTGATTCATTCGCTGCATATCTGCGAACTCATCATTGCCTGGAAAATTTTCTAACGGCTTATCAATCTCTAAAGTATAGCAACCTGTTTTTTCGTCCAACGTCGTTACTGCGGGAAGTACGGCTGCTTTCGTCAACTTAGCCATCGGTGCCAAAGCTGTTAATGTTGCCGTTTCGACCCCAAAAAAAGGCACAAACTGCGTTTCCATTTTCGCGCCGAGATCCTCGTCGGGCAAATAATAAAATGCACGATGATTTTTTATTGCACGAACGACCGGACGTATGCCTTTATCACGCAAATAAAGTTCAGCCATGCCTGTAAAGCGTTTTCGCCCACGGGTAATCAGCCATTCAAGTAATTGATTTCTGGCAGGTTTTATCAGGCCAACCGTTTTAAAATTCTTCGTAAAGATCAAAGCACCATATTCCAGCGCTAACATATGACAGGTTAATAAAATAACAGGCTTATTTTGTTGCTGGCATGCCTGCACATGTTCAAAACCCTTAAACTTTATTCGATTCTCCAGAGTTTTTAATCGCGACCAGAACAATAATGGGTAATCGAGAATAATATAAATGGCATTGGTAATAAAATCCAGCGCCATTTGCTGGCGTTCTTTTTCATCTAACTCAGGAAAAACTAAGGAGAGATTTGTTTCAACAATATTACGACGTTTTGCATTTTGTTGATAAACGCCTCGACCTAATAGTCGACAAAAGCGTCGCTTTTGCTTAACCGGTAAGTAACTAAATAGCCATAGAAAGAATAGTCCCAACCAGGTTATCCAATAATGCGGAAGTAGAAAGCGCCATGTAAAGTGCTGCGTGTATTGTTTTGTCTTAGACATCACACCATCATAGTAAAACCGCAGACAAAAACCAAAAGATCTTTTTTTTCTTTTATATATAACGATTTAATTGATCAATCATATTTTCAGCCCGCATCACGTAACCGCCACCAAATATATTTGCGTGATTTAAAATATGATAAAGATTGTATAAAGTTTTACGCTGTTGGTAGCCTTTATTAAGCGGCCATGTTTCATTGTATGCAGAATAAAACTCAGCAGGAAACCCGCCAAACAATTCAGTCATCGCCATATCGGCTTCCCGGTCACCATAGTAAACAGCAGGATCAAAAATAACCGGTTCCCCCTTATTGATATAGCCATAATTACCTGACCATAAGTCACCATGCAGTAAAGAAGCGTGCACCGCATAACCAACAAAAAACGAATCCAGGTTAGTTAATAGTGTTTCACCTTTGTTTATTAACGATTGTCCAAACCCGTTTTGTTTTGCCATATCAAGCTGAAAACCTAAACGCTGCTCTCGCAAAAAATCGACCCAGTGATCTGTTTGTGTATTTGGCTGTGGTGATGAACCAATCGTATTATCCCGCCACCAGCCAAATCGTGATGCGGTAGCTTGTGATGATACAGTTTGATGCATTTTTGCTAGTTGCTCACCCAACTGTTTTGCTGATGCATTGCCCGCAGCCGTTAATGATAAATTTTCGAGTATCAAATAACTTTGGTTGCCATCAATTCCACTCGCAATAACATGAGGAACACGCATGGTCTGCGAGTTTTCTATTTCCTTAAGTCCGGCAGCTTCTGCTTCAAACATATCCAACCTGTTTTGCCGATTAAACTTTATAAAAAATTGCATCGGTTGGATTTCACCATCCAACAAGCCCTTGATTTGGTATGCTTGATTCGTATCACCACCCGCAATCCCAGTTTGGCTTTTTATGTGAAAAGTGCGGTTTACTACTGCGCTTATTTTTTGCTCGATTTTTGACCAATCTGGCACCGTTTTCTCCTTAATTTTTGCTGTTCTGATCTCACCCTTTTCAGGCCGTTTATTCTTTATGAATGATGATAAACTGCAAGTCAGTTATTTTAATTATTATTTTGCTAAATCGAGCAGAAATTGATGAAGTTCGAGTATTTTTTAGCTGTGGATTACATGAAACTATTCGACGAATCAAGCAAAAATTCAAAGAAAAATCACTTTTATGCACAGCGGTAACAATAACAATAACTTAGCATCACAAAACTGTCATAAAACGTTAAAAACACTATAAAAACAGTGTAACTTATTGATAAATAAAGATTAAATAATAAGTACAAATTGTAACCAATTTAACAATTCTGTAGTAATAGAGCGCAGTTAGAGCAGATTTGAGCATTCAATCCACAGACTTATCCACAGCTTCTGTGGATAACTAATTACAATAAATAAAATGAAGCGCTGACAATAACTTAGCGACATTAAGTTAGAAAGGTAATGAGATAAACAAGCTAACTACACGATTTTTATCGGCTAAAATTGAGTGTAATAAACCAGTTTTAATGAGTCTATTTTTGAAATTATGAACACCTATTTTCGCATTGCTATTCCGACCCCGCTTAGGCGTCAATTTGACTATCTGACACCCGTGAATTCTCAGGGAAAATTGCCCCTTGCCGGTGTACGTGTGAAGGTGCCTTTTGGTCGCCAAACTTTGGTCGGAATTTTACTCGAGGTTGTGCATGAAACTAACGTACCCAGCCAAAAATTAAAGCCGGTTATTGAAGTGCTGGATGAGCAACCCGTCTTTAATACCGAGCTTTTACAATTACTCCGTTGGTGTTCTTTATATTACCACCATCCCATTGGAGAGGTCATGCAAAATGCGTTGCCGGTAAAGTTACGTCAAGGTGCAACGACGAAAATAAAAGGGTTCAAACGATGGCAGCTTACGCCTGATGGTGCTCAGGTTGATCTACAAACATTCAAACGCGCAGCAAAACAAATTGCGCTACTCAGTGACCTTAAAAATACGCCATCGGGTTTGTTAGACAGCCAGCTCAGTGAAAATCATGTTGGCTGGCGACCCGTTATGAAACGTTTGCAGGAAAAAGGACTGGTAGAATCTTTTGAAGAAAATGCCTTGCCTATCGCAACACCGGTTCATGCTGCCCCCACACTTAATGCTGATCAGCAACATGCCATTGATCGTGTTCTTGAACAACAAAACGAAGGCTTTCATGCCTATGTCCTTGAGGGAGTCACTGGCAGTGGGAAAACCGAAGTTTATTTACAAATCATTGAAGATATTATTAAGCAGGGCAAACAGGCGCTCGTACTTGTCCCTGAGATTGGCCTCACACCCCAACTACTGAATCGATTTTTACTACGGCTGCATGGTCATATTGCGATTATGCATTCTGGCTTAAATGACGAAGAACGATTACAAGCCTGGCTACACACTCAGGCTGGTTCTGCCGATGTTATTATTGGAACACGCTCTGCTGTTTTTAGTCCGCTATTACGTCCCGGTGTGATTATTATTGATGAAGAACACGACCTTTCATTCAAACAACAAGATGGCTTTCGTTATTCGGCACGAGATCTTGCGGTAAAACGCGCTCGCGATTTAAACATTCCTATCGTATTAGGCTCAGCAACACCTTCATTAGAAACCTTATATAACGCTCAACAGAAGCGTTATGAAACCCTGTTGCTGCCTGAACGCGCCGGTAATGCAAAACCACCGGAGATTCGCTTGCTCGATGTCCGCAGTCAAAAAATGGAACACGGTTTATCTGCACAACTGCTGCATAAAATTACCGAACATTTAGAAAATGATTCTCAGGTTTTATTGTTTTTAAACCGTCGTGGTTTTGCACCGGTCTTAATGTGCCATGAATGTGGCTGGCATGCCTTATGTCCACGTTGTGATGCGCACATGACCTTGCATCAAAGTAATTCTCAACTGCGTTGCCATCACTGTGGCACCGAACACTATAAACCGCATGCTTGCCCAAAATGTAACAGTGATGATCTCTTACAAATGGGGTTTGGAACTGAACGTATTGAACAGTCTCTCAATGAACTTTTTCCTCACTGTGAAGTGATTCGTATTGATCGCGATAGCACCCGTCGCAAAGGCTCGATGGAAAAATTATTAAATGACATTAATAACGGCAAACGACAAATTTTGATCGGCACGCAAATGTTAGCCAAAGGCCATCACTTTCCTAACGTCACGCTAGTCGGCATGTTAAATGCCGATCATGGTTTATATAGTTCCGACTTTCGCGCCTCAGAGCGAATGGGACAACTCATTTTACAAGTAGCAGGACGGGCAGGGCGCGAAGAAAAAGAAGGTGAAGTACTCATCCAAACTCATCATCCCGATCATCCTTTATTCCAGCCCTTGCTTAACCATGACTACCCCGGTTTTGCTAAAACCTTAATCGAAGAACGCCAACAAACGGAGTTACCGCCATTTACCCACCTCGCCTTAATTCGCGCAGAAGCGGTTGATCAACAAAGCCCGATGATTTTTTTAGAGCAGGCACGATTACTACTCGAACAAACACCACAAGAAGATGTTTTGTTAATGGGCCCGTTCCCCGCATTAATGGAACGCCGTGCCGGCCGTTACCGTGCACAGTTATTGATTCAGGCGAATAACCGCAAACAATTACAAACCCTGTTTGCATTAAGCATTACACTTATTGAAAATCATAAAACGGCTAAAAAAGTACGCTGGTCGATTGATATTGATCCGATGGATTTGATGTAACTGCCTTAACTCCAATACCTATAACAAATATTTCAAGTAATCTGATCTCTTGATTTTTTAGTGGTTGTTGAACCTAAATAAATGAGAGATAAATTCCATTCTGGAAAGGATGGTGCTACTAAAATGGATATTTTTAATATGCTTACCAAAAGATCAATTTTATTTATTCTTGTTTTACTCTCATTGTTTCAAAGTGCATGTTTTGCAGAAATGGGAGGTGCTAATTTAAGTATTGATATTCGTGCAAATGAAACGTCACTTAAAATAATCCGTATTTTTCAAGAACCGGGTTTACCAAAAGAAAGTAAATCTTATAAGATAAATAAGTCAGATAAGTCATTCATTGTTAACAATGAAATCTTACTGGTATCTGCTAAAAGTGAAATTTTACTGTTAGAGAAAAAATCTGGAAGTTTCAGCATACCAACAGATATTTGGGTGCTATATACAAAAAAATAATTAAGGATAGGTTTATGCCAATCAGGATCAGGCCCGAGACTAAGCCTACCTTAACCGACAAATGCAAACCCAACGCTTTTATCACTTCAAAAAATACCGATAATTTTAAATGACTACTTTCATAGGTCATTTATTTTTTAACATTTCAAGTAATGCCATTTTATACCTATCTTCAAGCAACTCTATTCCCTGACGTAACTGGATGTTAAATTTTTCACCCATTTCTTTTGCTGCCTGAAAAGCCAACTCGACTTCCCAGAGTCTTTCAGCTAACAAAGGGGATGAGGGCACAAGCCCCATTGTTCCCCTTATAACTGTGAATACAATAATGCTGTAGATTCTGGTAGTTTTTTCATAACTTACAATCTCTTGCAGGAACTTATAGGGGCTATATCATAACTACCCCTATAAAAAACGATAAGTCATTAATTTTTATAATAAATTAGACAATAATGACCCAAATCTAAAATATTACACCTCATCTCCCTTCTGGCTTGCAATATCACCCTTAACTTCATAACCTCATACATTCATATTTTAAGGAAGAAAATAAGGGTAGGTTATGTTTTTAGGTACATCTAACTTATTAGAATTAGACACATTAAAAGGTTTAAACGCTAAACCGCAAAAACGTTAAGCAAGATTAACGTTTCACAAATAAAGATTTGAGGAAAATCATTGTGCCAAGACACATTCGAAATATTGTTATAGCAGCTTCACTTGCAGTGCTTGCGCTTGTAGCTGGCATTAATGGTTATGTACACCATCAATTTAAAACAAATATTGATGCGACACTTCGTTCACTTCAACCATTAGCGCAAATCAAATATAGCGATATATCAACTTCAATATTTTCCGGCAATGTTGAATTAAAAAATGTACGTATTTCAACGGCTTTTTTACCTGAAACCCTGGCACTCGGTGACATTACTTTTGAAACCCCTGGTTACGCTTACATGCTACAGGGGCCGGATAAACTTAATCAAGGTGAACTCCCTAGCCATCTTGGTTTTGCAATCGATAATTTTTATTTAGATTTAACGGGTGAAACGGGTGAGTGGTTAGATCGTTTAGTAAAACGTATGCAGCCCCTTTATGCGAATGAACGTAAAATATGTGCAGGCAAAAGTCTGTTTGGCCCAAGTGATTATAAAGAAATGGGATATACCCGATTAAAGTCTCATGTTCGTTTAGCCTATGACTTTAATGAAAGTAACAAGACGCTTGATGTAAAAATTACAGCTGGCACAACAAAAATGGGCAATATTGAGGCCAGCATCAATATTGTAAATATTGCCAGCATGTCTTCAGATAAAATGATGCAGGGCCGACCACCAAAACTCACTAATGTCGAAATCAATTATAAAGATCAAACGTACAGTCCTCGTGTAGTGAAATATTGTGCTGCGCTCAGTAATATGAAAAAAGAAGAGTATATTAATGCTGAAGTAAGTCAGTCTGATAAATATTTTTATATGATGTGGGGTTTCGCTCCAGGAAAAGGGTTGCGTGACGCCTATAAAGATTTTTTACTCAAGCCTGATGTTGTCACACTTACCATGACACCCAAAAAAGATTTTAATCCTCTTATGATTGCTACGATGTCTGACGAAAAAATTTTTGAAGATTTAAATGTTAATCTAAAAATTAATGGTCTCCTGGTTGAGGATCTCAGCTTTAAATTACCACCAGCTAAATTCATGGCCAATTTTGAACAGCAACGTGCCAACAGTCTGGATTTTAATTCTTTACTTCGTGGTGAACCGGTAAAAGCCCCCGTTAAAATTAAAAAAAGCAAAGTTCATGTAAAAGCACCGGCTAAATACCACAAAATTAGCTTAAGTAATGCCGGCAAACATATTGATGATTTTGTTCGAATAACCACTAAAACAGGTAATTTACGCAAAGGACGATTAATGCGCATGGATAAGGTGAATTTGTATGTGCAACAAAAAGTCAGTGGTGGCAAGTTCACCATGACCGTACCGCGCAGAAAAATTAAAACAATCGAAGCGTATTTCTCAAAGTAAATGAACCAGTGATATAATCTGTTTTTTTGCAGTCATTCTTAAAAACTCAGGTTATTTACTTAAATCATGAAATCAGCATTAGCCGCACTACTCAAAGACGTTGTCACCACATTAAAAAAAGACGGTGTCCTGGCTGACGATGTCAGCGTTAAAATTGTTATTGAGCATACCCGTGATCCTAGTCATGGCGACTATGCCTCAAACCTCGCTATGATGTTGGCGAAACCTGCCGGTCAAAAACCGCATGATTTAGCCGATAAAATTGTTGCCGCTTTGCCTGAAAATTCTGATATTGATAAAGTCGAGATTGCAGGCCCCGGTTTTATTAATTTCTTCATGAGCGCGAAAACTCTCACAACTGTCGTCCCCGCTATTCTTGAGGCCGGTGAGGCCTATGGCCATTCAACTGTCGGTAGAGGAAAACGTGTACAGGTTGAGTTTGTTTCTGCCAACCCGACCGGCCCTCTGCATGTTGGCCATGGCCGCGGCGCCGCCTACGGTGCAGCCGTAGCAGATTTACTCGCCGCCGCCGGTTTTGAAGTTCACCGCGAATATTATGTAAACGACGCGGGTCGTCAAATGGACATTCTTTGTGCCAGCGTCTGGATTCGTTACCTCAGTCTTTGCGGCACATTACCTGATCCTGATTATTTCCCGGTAAATGGTTATAAAGGTGATTATGTGTGGGACATTGCAGCACACTTGCATCGTAATAATGCCGATAAATTCCAACAACAATGGAGTGACATTGTTAAAAATTTACCGGCTGATGAATGTGATGGTGGTGATAAAGAGACCTTTATTGATGCTGTGATTGTTCAGGCTAAAGAACGTTTAGGTGATGAAAATTACCGTTTCGTTTTTGATACCGGTTTAAATTATATTCTGGATGACATTCGTGATGACCTTGCGCACTTTGGTGTTGTCTATGAAGAATGGTTTTCTGAACGCAGTTTGACGGATAAAGGTTTAGTGACCGCTGCCGTTGAACGTTTAGTAAAATCGGGTCACGCAGAAGAACGTGAAGGCGCTATTTGGTTTAAGTCCACTGAATTTGATGATGAAAAAGATCGTGTCCTCGTTCGGGCGAATGGACAATCAACCTACTTTGCTTCTGATATTGCGTATCACATGAATAAACTTGAACGTAATTTTGATCAAGTGATTGATATTTGGGGCGCAGATCACCACGGCTATGTTCCACGTGTAAAAGCGGCAATGGAAGCAATTGGAGACGATCCTAAAAAACTGCATGTCTTACTCGTTCAGTTTGCCATTCTTTATCGCGGTAAAGAAAAAATGCAAATGTCGACTCGCTCTGGTGAATTTGTCACCCTGCGCCAGTTACGCAAAGAAGTGGGGAGTGATGCAGCACGTTTCTTTTATGTCATGCGCAAGTGTGAACAACATCTTGATTTTGACTTGGAATTAGCAAAATCAAAATCAAATGAAAACCCGATGTATTACATTCAATATGCACATGCGCGTGTTTGTAGTGTGTTACGTCAACTAGACGAAAAAGGTTTTTCTTACGATCAGGACAATGGCTTAGCTAATCTCGATAAACTTATAGAAACACATGAACAGGCATTAATGACAACATTGTCTAAATTTGCAGAACTCGTTGAAAATGCAGCATTGAATCATGAGCCGCATCAACTTGCTCATTACTTACGTGACCTAGCCAATGATCTGCACACTTATTACAATGCCCATCAGTTTATTGTTGATGATGCGGCCATTCGAAATTCACGTTTAGCCTTAATCAGTGCAACAAAACAAGTACTGCAAAACGGTTTAGGCTTACTCGGTGTTTCTGCGCCGAATAAGATGTAATCTATTAAGCAATATAAACCCATAAATTATAAGAAAACGAAAATGCCAAGAGATTACGCGAAAAGCCACCACAAAGAAGCTAAACCTATTCCCGGCTGGATATGGATGCTGGCAGGTTTGATCATAGGCTTGTTTATCGCTTTGCTTGTTTATATAAAAGACAATAGCAGTGGTAAAGTTGCGTTAACTGAAACAGTCTCCAAAGTTTTTCAACAAAAAAATGAAGCACGTGGTGTAAAGAGAAAGCCGTCGAAAGCGCCGCCTGGACCACCGGTAAATAACAAACCTAAGTTTGACTTTTATACTATCTTGCCCGAGTTAGAAGTTGCGATACCCGAACAGGATTTGATCAACACCAACAATTCATCAACATCAAACTCAAAAATAAACCATCAATATATTCTTCAGGCTGGATCATTTAAAAAATTTGAAGAAGCCGATAAATTAAAAGCGCGTCTTGCCTTACAAGGCATCGAAGCGAATATTCAAAAAGTAAAAATTAATGCAACCGATACCTGGCACCGTGTTCGTATTGGACCAATGAATAATATTAAAGTATTAAATAATACACGCAGACGTTTAAGAGATTTGGGTATAGCTTCGATTGTTGTAAAGAATAAAAGCTAAAAATTTTATTGTAGATTCAAATCATAGTAACCCACATACTCTATTTAAATTAGAGAGTATTATTCGGACCTGCATATTATGTATATTATTGTTCTTCTTCTGTTTGTAATCACCTTTTTATTTGGTCCACAGTGGTGGGCACAGTACACCTTTCGTCGTTATGCGAAACCGCTAGACCGTTTACAGGGGACAGGTGGAGAGCTTGCCCGACATTTACTCGATCGATTTGAAATGTCGCATGTCAAGGTAGAAAAAACAGATCCTAATTCAGATCATTATGATCCAACCGACAAAGTTGTTCGCCTATCACCGGATAACTTCGATAATAAATCACTTACCGCTATTGCAGTTGCAGCACATGAAGTTGGCCATGCAATTCAGGATCATCGCAATGAACCTTTATTAGCGTGGCGAGGACGCTTAGCGATATTTGCAAACGCTATACAGAAATTTGGTGTCGCAGCGATGATGGTAATGCCTGTTGTCACTGCGGTAACACGCGTACCAGCTCTTGGTGGTTTGTTATTTTTTATCGGCATTGGTTCCATGTTCATGGCAACCATCGTTCACCTTATCACTTTACCGGTAGAAACAGACGCGAGTTTTAATAAAGCATTACCTATTCTGGAATCAGGATATATTGAAGCAGAAGACATACCTAAAGTACGCCGGATTTTACGTGCCGCGGCATTAACTTATTTAGCTGGCTCGTTAGCAAGCCTGCTAAATTTATGGCGATGGATTGCGATATTAAAACGGTAAAATTTATCACCATTGCCAACAAGCAAAAACGGAAACTCAATTATTTAAAAGTGCGCCTTCTTAATATATAAAAGCGGACATTTAACGACCAGTTAACTAACTGGCGTCCAACCGTGAGAAAAGCAAGCGGTTTGACGTCCAGGCAGCGATGGTAATACGATGCGAGTTAAACATCCTGGTACGTTTCTTACTTATAGTGTTATAACCTGATCTGGCATATTGCCTGATAGGGCCGTATATAAATTAGGGAAACAACCTATTACCGCGCCCTCTACAAGCTTTTTATCTATTCCTCTTTCATAGCAACATTTATCGCAACCCATTAAAAGCATACCTTTTTCTTTTGCTATTTTTGCAAGACGTTCTCCTATTGGATCACCGTTTACTAATACATAATTGTTATCTTCGAAGAAAAACATGCCAACTACTTCCACTCCATGAGCATCATCTTCTAATTGAGGCAAAATCATTTGACCGAGTTTATAGGATACAGAATGACCTTGAGTTGAAAAAATATATGCTACTTTCATGTTATTTCCTTATAGGTTGATTTTAATTTTTTTAAAACATAAGGCTTAAATAACTGGAGCCGCTTTGCAACGTCCGAGCAGGGCAGTTTTTGCCCTGCGTTTATAAATGACTTATTATGTTGCATACGTATAAAATTCCCATGAGCTCTGTTTTGCGCCTAAAGCTTTATAAATTGATTGAGCTGTTTTATTGTTGACTGCTGTAACCCATTGAAGTCTGGCTGCATCATTTTGTTTTGCGTATTTTTCACAGTACTTGATTAGCGCTGTAGCTATTCCCTGCCTGCGAAACCCCTCTGATGTATACAAGTCATTCAATATGGCAACCTTACTAATAATAGATGATGCATAACTAAAGTAAACTGTTGCAAAGGCTACAAATTTTTCATTTTCCCTATACCCGAAAAGACAACCTTTGTCTGATAAAGTACCGAATTGTGAAAAAAATTCTTTATTTTTATCATTGTTAATATTTTTTACTTCATAAAATTCCTGATATTTTATTATCAATGGAAGAACCTCATTCAGATTATTTTCATCAATTGCTTCAATCATGATACTTCTCTTTATCAACATAACAACTTAAGTAAGGGGCAGCCAAAAACGTGCGGAGCACAGCTTTTAGTTGTCCCAATGAGCGAGAGCGAATGGTCTTGATGCACTTGTGATCTAAAAAACATGATTTATCTATTTTCCCTAAAGCGATACAGTGAGGCCCAAACCTACAGTAATAGGTTCTCGGTATAACAGCCCGATTGATGCCAGGTGCAGATAAAATCTAGCCCGTTAACAAGCTGGGGCGTTATACCGATTCTAACTTTTAACTCGAACAGTCGAATGGGCCTCGAGCCCGAATGTAGCAAGGGTGAGATATGAATACAACTATCAACGCAGACATAAAAAGTAAAGAAAGAAATATCGGCA
>Ga0316204_10000443_pt1 | contig 153267 bp, 148 predicted proteins | sample 6monrhotite_MG_2_FD_205661 | JGI IMG/M metagenome (GOLD analysis project Ga0316204, IMG submission 205661) | Microbial mat bacterial communities from mineral coupon in-situ incubated in ocean water Damariscotta River, Maine, United States -... | ecosystem: Environmental > Aquatic > Marine >... | reverse complement strand
CTTGAAAAAGTGTCACTCTTTGTTGCTTAATGTGCATTTGGAACAACCAAACATTACATTAAGCGCCTCGATTGCCATCTTTTTCAAGTGCAACAGAGCTATAAACTGAAAGATCAACAGACCCTATAGATTTCAGTTATTTTTTAATGAGTTACATACAACATTAAAATGAAAAAACTAATAATAACAAGGTTAAAGGCGATGATATATGCAAAGCCTTTAATCCCTTGTTTTAACGTGTAGCCTTTACTATCTAAATACCACCACCAAATAGAACACATAATAATGGGGATTAAAAAGAAAAATTTGATCATATTTTATCAACTTTTGTTATTTGCTGAGATCCATCAGACCAAGGAGCTATTTTAAACAACATTAACATACCGGGTATTGCAAGTATGACACACAGTATAAAAAAATGTGTCCAACCTACTTGTTCAACAATAAACCCTGTTGAGGCATTAGCAAATGTTCTTGGTAACACCGCAATCGCGGTAAACAATGCAAGTTGTGTGGCAGCAAATGTCGGGTTGGTAGCACGAGCAATAAAAGCAGTAAACGCTGCTGTGCCTAAGCCCACGCCTAAATACTCAAAGCCAATAGCAAAAGCAAGGGCATAATTGTTATGACCAATTTCTGCCAATGCAGCAAAGCCTAAAATACTGGTAATTTGAACAAATCCAAATATCCACAGGGCTCGATTAATACTGAGTTTTATCATCACAATCCCACCAACCGCCAGTCCCACAGTCATTGCAATTAATGATGCAGTTTTGGCAACCACACCAATTTCGGTTTTAGTGAAACCTAAATCGATAAAAAATGGCGTTTGTAATGCGGTTGCCATGTTATCACCAAGTTTATATAAAAATAAAAATAGTAACATCTGTAATGCTGGTACTGTTCCCATACGATCAATAAAATCTTTAAAAGGCAATATTACCGCTTGTTCAAGAGTTTTAGGTTGATTATGTTCTGTACGTGCCTCATTAATAAATAAAGTAAGTAAAATTCCTACTAGCATAAATGCAGCAACGATAAGAAATACGCTCTGCCAACTTAAATGATCGGCTAAAATAAACGCTAATGAGCCAGGTACTAATCCTGATAAACGATAGGCTTGAATATGAATGGAATTACCAAGACCTAATTCGTTATCGGCTAATAGTTCACGGCGATATGCGTCAAGGATAATATCTTGACTTGCACTAAAAAAGGCAACACCTGCGGCTAGGTAAGCTATAGTCCAAATAGATATTTTAGGATCAAGAAAACCAAAGGCTGCAATAGAAATTAATAGTAATATTTGTGTGACTAACATCCATGATCGTCGTCGACCTAAAAAAGGAAATGAGTACCGATCCATGATGGGAGACCAAATAAATTTCCAAACATAAGGAATACCAATTAAAGAGAATAAGCCAATTTCAGCTAAGCTAACCCCCTCTGAACGTAACCATCCAGGAACAAGTTGATATAGAATAAATAAAGGCAGACCAGAGCTAAATCCTGTGAATATACAAATTAGCATTTTTTTGTTTAGTAAAACGTCTTTGATAGACGGAGAATGAGTTGACATAAATGCCTTAGGAGAAAGAGTGATGAAAACTTAGATGATTACAGGATATAGGATATTTTTTTGATATCAACTATTTGTTTGATAAGTATTTTAAGCTATTGGTCGCCACCCAATACAATCAATCGGGTAACTACCTGTGCCGTCAAAAAAATCAAGACAAGTATTTATTTCGCTGATAAAAAACAGATCATGTTGCAAGGCTTGTGAACCATGTAAACTTAATTCATGAATTAGATGCCAAAAAACCCGTTCACGAGCACTGCTTGGGGTTTCATCTTGAACCAATAATAACGTCCATTCTTCCATTACATTATTAATGAATAAATCTAATTCAATATGATGAAGGGTTTTCGTTAAAACGGCTTTTATATAATGATTCAATTGCGCTGTTTTATCGTTGATAAACTGCTCGATTACCATGGTATCCTCAAGTCACCACAAGGCTATGACTGTTGTAATATTTATTTGATTTATTATGAATTAATAAAATCTTCCTTTGTATATGCTTTTAAATAATTTGCATTACCTAAGTTATCGTAGAGAAAGATGGATTTGTCAAAGTTGTCTATCATGAAATTTATCGTGAAAGGGATCTTAATGGCTAAAATTAAAACTTTAGCCATTAAGATCAAAATATTATCAGTAAATATAAAGTTGAAATTTATTTTTTATTCCGCGGGTAATAATGTGGCTTTGATTAAAAACACAGGTTCAATTGGCACGTCTTCCCAACCAAGAGATTCATCATAATGTGTTTTTACTTTTCCAAGGCTTTCTAAAACTTCTTCACCTTCAACGATTGAACCAAAAACAGCGTAACCCCATTTTCTTCCAGGATCTAAACTTTTATTGTCTGCTAAGTTAAAAAAGAATTGGCGATTTGCAGTATGCGGACGCATTTCTTTGGCCATGGCAATAGTGCCGGTAACATTTTTTAATCCATTTCCAGATTCATTAACAATATTAGCATTACTCTTTTTTAGCGTAAAATTTTTATCGTAAGCGCCACCTTGCACGATAAAGTCTGGGATAATACGATGAAACACCGTGTTGTTATATTCACCACTAACAACATAGGTTAAAAAATTATCCACGGTTATTGGCGCTTTTACACGATCTAATTCAACAATAATCGTTCCTTTAGATGTTTCCAATTTAACTTTTGGAAATAAATTATCTGGGTCTATCGCCATGTTTTTAGCAAAGACAGAAAGGCTTAAACTACACACGATAAAAAATAAGAATTTCAAGAATGAAAATTTCATTGCGGTTCCTAGGGTCTGTTGATCTTTCAGTTTATAGCTCTGTTGCACTTGAAAAAGATGGCAATCGAGGCGCTTAATGTAATGTTTGGTTGTTCCAAATGCACATAAAGCAACAAAGAGTGACACTTTTTCAAGGCAACCCAAGGGGCTATGACTATTTTTCAACCTAACATCGTTAAAAATGGTTAAAGTAGAATCACTACATTACACAATTTTTGCCTTGTTATCTTAAAAAATAGCCTATAGTAGAGACTAAAATGAAAGATCAACAGACCCCAATAATAAAAATAATAAAAATAATAAAAATAATAAAAATAATAAAAATAATAAAAAATTTATTGAGCGATGAATGATTGTATTTCAGTATCACCAACAATTTGTTGTAGTAAATCTGATAATTGCTGATTAAAGTCGCGTTCTAATACCGCTAAATCGGCATTGAATGGGCCATTACTTTTACCGTGTATATTAAAGGTTTTTGTTAAAATTTTATCTGAATTTTTGATTTGTAAACGTAAAACAATAGCGTTATTAGCTTGATACTTCATTAAACTTTGCTGTACAGATATTAGCGCGGCGTCAATGAAAACGGTGATATCAACTTTACTGGTAGAGTCAGTGTTTGTTATGGCAAGTCCCTGTTGGCTAAAAAGATCCGTTAAACTTTTTTCTACAATTATTGACATCGGAGTGGCGCTGTTAGTTAACTCGGCAGCTTTATCATTACGTAATATTTGTACAATATGTGTGCTCGCACGCATATCACTGGTGTTAAGTTTTGTGTTAATTTGCGAATAAATATTTGCAAACTTTACGGTGGTTTGGGGCGCAATTATTAATTGTTGCGTACCGCTTGCACAACCACTTAATGCTAAATAGCTACAAGATATTAAGCAAAGACTTAAAAATTTTTTTAAATTAAAGATCATTTTATTTCTACTATCATTTTGTTTAAAAGGAATGTTATTTATAAGCACTGATAACAACGAATTTTTTATTACTCGCGATTAATTTAGTTTTACTAAATAATCGATCTAATTTTACGTGATAACCAAGTTGCCGATTACCAATAATACGTAATTCCCCCCCTTTTTTGAGGACACGGTAGCTGTCTTTAAACATTTGCCAGGCGATATGATCAGTAACCGCTTGCTGTTGATGAAATGGTGGATTACATAATATCAAATTAGCACTGTCGTTAGCTATATTAGTTAGGCAATCGTTATTGATAAATTGACATTGTGCAGCGAAATTAGGCAAGTTATTTTCGATATTTTTTTGTGCGGATGCCACCGCCATATAAGATTCATCAATAAAAGTTATTTTCATTGAGTTTTGCACTAAAGGCTTTTGCCTTGCTAGCAAAGATAGCCCAATAACACCATTGCCACAGCCTAAATCAATCACCTGATCATCGCTATTTACGTCGGGTAAATGTTGTAAAAAAAAGCGTGCACCTAAATCAAGTTGATCTCGAGCAAACACATTAGCATGATTTAATAGGTTAAATTGAGTATTTTCTAATGGCCAAATTGTTGGGAAAGGAGAGTTATACTCGGTAGTCTTAGTGTTTTTGCAAAAAACTAAACGCGCTTTTTTTACTGCTAACGAAGTTGTTGTAATGCCTATATATTTTTCGAACAATTTTAATGTTGAACTATGAATGTCTTTTGCTTTTGCCGCAGCAATAAAAACAGTTTTATCATCCATTATTGCTTTTAATTGCATTAACTGAAAAATCAACAAAGATTTACTCTTTGGAACTTTATATAAAATGAGATCAACCTTGCTTGGTAAATCCGCTAAGCTCGAAAGTAAGGTGATTTCGTTATTTTCTAAGGAGTCGGTCTGGTTTTTCCGTTTATTATACAACAAGCCTTGATGGCTAATGTATGAGTCGTTAACACTATAAACTTTATGATTACCACAACTTAAAGAAAGTGCACCAAAGCTATCATTAAAAATGAGTACCTGTTGTACTATTTTTTTTGAACTATTAGCCCCATTGTTGAGTAAATTATTTTCGTTAAGGTAATTTATTAGGTACTCATCACCAGCATCCCACGCCTGCAAACTTCTATTTATTTGTTCAACAGGGAAACGTAATAAAGTTAACTGCTTGTTATTTATGTAAAAAGGGCTGCTCATTGGTTAACGGCTTGGTTTTATAGGAAAAATTACTGCTTTATTGTGACAAAGTTTACCTTTGCTAGCTAGTGAGAATTTAATTTTCTTATACGCAAAAAAAAATTAAAATTAAATTATGAACAATGACATTACGTTAGCGATTTTTAATTGATTTAGCCATCTAGATAGATGGTATAATTAAAAATCATAACTAAAGTTAATGCTATAAAAAAGAATTTTCACTAAGGAAAAATTATGTCTGTCGAAGCGATTATTGAGCAAAAATTGCTAAATTCATTTTCACCCTTGCACTTAGATGTTGTTAATGAAAGTAATCAACACAACGTACCTCCTGGGAGCGAGTCACATTTTAAAGTAGTAATTGTGTCTAAAGAGTTTGAAGGCGAGCGTTTAATTAAACGTCATCGCGCCATCAACACTGTTTTAGCCGATGAACTTTCTGAAAAAATTCATGCATTAGCATTGCACACATACACAGAACAAGAATGGCAAGATTATTACAGCGATGGTGTGCCACTTTCACCTAAATGTTTAGGTGGTAGCAAAAAAGCCAGTTGATTTAAATTATTTTCAATTGAATTTGGAAGGCAGTGTACGTAAGAAAGTAACGCATAAACAGAGTATTAAAATTAATTAAAGGCCAATAGTATGAAATATTGACCTTTAATTTATTGTACTTAAGTGTATTGAGCTACGGTATCAAGGGTATATTTATTCTACTTTTAAATAGTCTTTAAGTACTTCCGCACCTGTATCTGCTTGAATAGGCTTAAAAATAAAACCAGATACTCCATATTCTTGACACTGATTTATTAAACTTTGATCTGTCACCGATGAAAGCATAACCACTGGCACAGTGGCACCACTGGCTCTAATTGTTTTAAGTGCTTCATCACCATTCATTTTACCCATAACCACGTCCATAAACATAAAATCTGGTGCCTGAGTCGCTACCATGTCAACCGCAGTAGAGCCATCATCAGCTTCGATTATGTTTTCGTAGCCTAACTTGTTTAAAAATCGTTTTAAGGCACGTCTGATCATAGCGCTATCATCTACTAGCAACACTTTACTCTCTTTAGGGAGAGGATTACTGTGAGGATTAGCAATGCCTGTGCTTTCTTCCCTTGTGATTTCACCTGATTGAAAGTTAACATTGCGGACTAATAAATTAAAATAATAGCGACCAATGCCGGCAACCGTAATTGGAACGGTAATTATCTCTTTAACATCAATTAAATACTTGTCCATGTCTTCAACATCATGGACAAAATAGGGGCTTGAAAAATTAAATTCTAAATTGTGTCGACTAAGTAAATCGGTTGAGCGGCCAACAATGGTGTTTCCCCATTCAGCCAAGGCGTTACTTAAATCGTCATTAATTTCGGCAAAATCATACTTTTCATCAAACATGGTTTCACAAACAGAGTTACCAATTGCAATGGCAGTTTCTGGGTAATGATGCATCATGATGACTCCGTCTAAACAACCCGTAACATTTGAACAAACGGCGTATCCTTTAAAGCGAAAATCATCTACTTGATCCATAAAAGCGCTGCCAGCATCACCAGTGAGCTTGGTCATCGCTTTTAAACTAGCAATAGATTCGTTGATAAATGGATGCAAAATTACTTTATATATTGTTTCAACTGACATGACTAACCCTTTCTTATTATGTTATGGAGGCAATATTCGACAACATAAATTACTAAAGAGTGCGTGATTTAGCAAGTAAAGTAGCGATGGCTCCCATAATTTTATTTATACTCTATACGAATAGACGGCGATAAACGTTATAAAAGTATTTTTAAAGGCCGTAATAATACCAATCTTACAAACTAAGTGATCATTTCTACTGGTTAAAACCATCAATAACCGCGTTATTTATTTTATAATTAACGCTGCATGGATGCAGCTTATTAGACAATGCAGACGTTACATGGATGTGATTTATTAGAGAATGCAGGATGCATATTCTCCTGAGTATATTGTCCTGAACAACTAGTTATTAAAATAAATGCCTTGTTTTTGATGGTTTTTCCTGCGTATAAAGTAGATCACTTAATTAATAAAATTGGTATGATTTCAGTTGATATCATTGCACTTCAAGATATTGAATATTTTGAAGTGCAAATAAAGAGGGATTAAACCATGTCAGCAAAAGGATTGCTGCAAGGTAAATCAATTGCGTGCTTAAATTCGGCAATATTAATATGCTCTTGATCAATCGTAATGTTACTTTCGTCGATCAAACCTTGCCCAAATTTATAAATAATATCAAATTGACCGTTATTAGCGTTATCTCGATAAATTTCTTGGGCTCTTTCAACTTCGACCTGTTTATCAAAATAAGTAGCCATGGTCTTTTCATCATAACGTTTGGCAAGCATTTTTAAAGTGGCTTTAGGTGAAAGAACGGTTGCGGTAGCATTATTACCACCAAAACCTTTAGAGTTGATAAAAGCGATATCCATTGCAGGGCAATCCCAATGTTCTGTGGCAATGTTTAAGTGTTGTGCATAAACATCGTCAGCGACTTTATCAATTGTAGTAACACCTGGCATTATATTGTCATTAAAAACACCTAAAGCAATCGCCATTTGATCGCCACTTGCCGTGGCAATAGTATGGCCAACAAAGGCTTTTGGTGCAGTCACCGGCCAATTTTCAATATTAAAACTGGTGGCGACTTTGTCGTAAATTAACGATTCGGTAGTGCGATTTTGTGGTGTACTTGAACCATGCGCCAAAATAAAACTGCGTTGTTGTATAGCATCTTCACCTAAAATTTGTTGCGCTAAGGCGACTGATTTTGCCATTGTAATATAATTGCCTGGCCCTGGGGCGGTAATTGATTTTTTATAACCATCCGCGTTAATAAATACATCAGCAACACTGCCTAATACCTTTGCTCCCATTTTAATGGCTAAATCATCACTCATGAGAATAATAAATTGTGCGCCTTCGCCGATGGTAAACCCGCAATTTTCGCCGAAAGGACGGCTAGTACGACGATGATCCGCTTGCTCTGAATTATCGAGCTTTTTCAATCCTTCTTCATTAGCCAATGCACTCATATTACCAAAACCTTCAACGATTTCAGGGGTAATGGGAGCTTCAGCGCTACCAACAATCGCAACTTTTATACGGCCTGCTTGCATATCTTGTACAGCAGTACGCAAATTATAGAGAAACGTTGCACACGCGCCAGAAGAGGTAACGGTAGTACCGACGTTGCCAGTGACATAGGCATTAATAAAGTCAGTCGACATAGTATTTAAACCGAGTGCTAAATTTTTGGTGGTGACACGCTCGCCTTGCAAGCGATTACGGATCATACCGCCTAAACCTTCAGCTTGAGCTTGGCCAATAACCGATGCGGAGTAGCTACCCACTTGATCAGGGCTGATTTTGTCTAAAATATGTTGCCATTCGATGCCCATTGAACGGATCGCATCGGTTGCTGCAAAAATTGTCGCTTGTAAGCCGCGCGGTTGAAAACGGCTATTGTATAAGTTTGCGGGTTCAAATCCTGTCGGAAATTGGCCAGCGGCTTTAATTGGATTGTCGCGATAGGCATCATGTTTAATTACCAATTGATCCGCAATGTCAACTTTAACGCGTTTGTCGGCTAATTCTGTTACTACCCATGAGCTAGGTATCGGACTTGGTAAATCTTTGGTACGTAATTCAAAACTAATCGTTTTTTCACTAGGATTTAGTGTCATTTTTTGCTGCCAATGAGTGGCATCAACGTCGAAATGATTTTTTTCTATTTTACGGATCAAAGTGCCATCAAGGATTTGTTGACCAAACTTGTCTTCAATCTCATCCGCTTCAACAATATTACCGTCTTGGTCGATTAAGTTTCCATTTTGCCAAGAAACTAAATTCATTAAGCTCGCTAAACCTAAGTAAGTTTCTTGTCTTGCTTGGGCGGTTAACTTATCAATAACTATACGACGAAAACCTTGATGAAATGAAGTACGACCGGCTGCATTGATGCCGCCCATGCCAACAATTAACGGTAATGTAGTCATGAAAAAACCTTTTATGAAAGTGAAAAATAATAAAAAAACTTAATTAAGTCATTCTAAGCATAAAAGGGAATAAATAATTGGCTTTTTTAGCCAAATAATATGTTATAAAGGCCATAGTGGTAGTTAAAAACTAAAATAGACATGATTAATTGCAAAACAATTAAAAAACAAGTTCACATCGCCTTGGTTTTGTATGACGAGATGTTAGCAACAAGCGTTAGTTTACCGGTGGAAATGTTACGTGCGGGCGAAGCGTTAGCCCTAAAACAAAATCCAGATAATGCGACATTGGTTATTGAAATGGTCGCTGAAAAGTTGGGGGCAGTTTCCACACGTTCTATTATTCGCTTAAGACCAGAAGTCACGGTAAATAAAGCGCAGCAACCTGATTTTGCTTTTATACCCAGTTTATGGCGTAATCCTCGGCCGTTGTTGCGTAAAAGTTCGACAACTATCGCTTGGTTAAATCATATTTGGCAATGTGGGGCAACTTTGATCGGCGGCGGCACTGGTGTGTGTTTTATGGCTGAGGCCGGATTACTTAACCATCATCCTGCGACGACTCATTGGCATTATGTTAAACAGTTTCAGCGCGATTATCCTTTAGTCGATTTAAAACCCGATTTTTTCATCACTCAATCTGAACGCATCTATTGTGCTGCCAGTTTAAATGCATTAGCGGATATTACTGTGCATTTAATTGCGCAAATATATGGGCGCAACATTGCACAGCAAGTTGAGTTGAATTTTTCACATGAAATCAGAAAGCCTTATGAAGATCAGCGCTATTTAGAAGGCAGTGTTGATAGACATCCTGATGAACTGATTGCTCAGATCCAATTTTGGATGAAAAATAACTTGAACTCAACCAGTAACCTTTCAGAAATTGCTCACCAGTTTGGTTTAAGTAATCGAACTTTTACGCGCAGGTTTAAGCAAGCGACTAGTATTAAAGCGGTAGAATATTGGCAGCAATTACGGATTGAAGCGGCGAAAGATTTACTCTCTTCAACGAATCTCTCTATTCAAGAGATTGCTTATCATGTTGGTTATCAAGATCAAGGACATTTAACACGGTTGTTTAAAAAGTCACTGAATTTAACACCGAAAAATTACCGTACTAAAGTACGTAAAAAGTTATTTAGTTAGCCTTTCAATTTATAATGGTTAAACGTTAATTGTTAATGGTTCTAATTAGAAAATATTCAGGCCAAATCTCTCTTACTTGGCTTTCCCAGCAAGGATCAACTTTGCCATTAGGTAATTGTAAAAGCCAAAATTTTGCCCACGTTCGCACATTTTTTTCTGATTTACTCAGTTTTAGTGGTGTGAATCGGCGTTGATAATTATTACCTTCATAGTTCACTATGGTGCGATTTCTTACCTTTTTATGTAAGTTATCGAGTATTGAGCTAATTTGCTCTACAGATGACAAGGGTAATATGCCTTGTTTTTTTAACGAGGATAAAATGGCCGCTTTTTGTACGCAGACCTTCATGTAAGCATCTATGTGTGGGGTGTAAACCATTCCTGTTAAACCATAAATTGAAGAAAGTTCTCTATTGGCTAATTCTTTTAAAGGTAACAGCTCTACGTTAATGTTATTTAACTCAGCCAGTGAATAATTTTTATTGTCGGTTTTGGGCAAAGGCTATTCCTTTTTTTATTAATATTAGTATTAACTTGGCGGGTCGATATTATTGTCAATACTATTGTTTAAACGAAACCAGCCAGCAATAGAGTATCTATCGCGTTTTGCGGGTAATACTTCATGAAGGAATTCTTCACTTAAAAATACCACTATAGTACCAAAACTCGGTGTTACACGAATTATACTATTATTAATAACGTACGAAGGAGATGATTGTTTATCATAAATTACCAATTCGCCACCGTCATCAGCAGACCAATATTGATTGAGATATACGACAACAGACAACATACGATTACCTTCACCTTGAAAAGCATCTTTGTGTTTTTTATAAAAGTCACCTTTAGCATAATGAGCAAAATGACTTTCAAAAGAAAACAAACCAAGAAATAAACGTTTGTTTAGAAAAACGCGCAACAACTCTGTCCAGCTTATCCAATCACAACCGGCTTTGCTTTTATTTGATATCCAGCATATTTCATCGGTGCGAATAAAATCATTAATATTATGATCCTTGGCACGCCCAATACCTGCACGTTTAAACTCATTATTTGGTAAAACGGTAATGTGCTGTAGTAATAAATGGGCTAAATTTTCAGGTAAAGCATAAGGACGAATGCTGTAACCTTTCTCAATAATATCATTTGAAATAGATTCAAACAGCAATGTGTTATCAAAAGGGGGACTTGTTTGGGGTAGGATCAACGTCATACTACCTTAGGTGCTATAACTAACATTGATTAGCTAATTTAATATAAATGAAATATTCGCCTATAATATCACTGTAGAAAGCCAGAGTATCCATTTTATTCACAAGATTTAATATAACTAATAGACGCAAAAAAATACTGAATTGAGTGAGTTATTTGTCGATGTTGTAGGTTTTTTGAACAGTTCAAAGGTTTGTAAAATTGGCACAACATTGTCTGTGTAATTTTTATAGAAGTAAAAACTCTAATTCAGATCAAATTGCACTAGAAATTGTTAATTTTAACAATGCAATTATTAGCCGATATCGTTATTGTTAGTTGTATAGCAGCTCTACCTTAAAATATCGTATCGAACTTGAATTATAAATGCTATACGGAAACGGATATATAGTAATTCTATTTCAAATTCATCTAACGCAACTAAAGTATTTATATGCGACTCTGTAAACTAGTGTTTTCAGGTAGAACGGGTATATATGCTTGCTTTAGTCTGTGATAAACTGCGCAATAATTTTAGCCTTCTAGACAGTTATAATATTTAACATGACAATATCTTTAAAAAATGTACGTATCGTTTTAGTAAACACTTCCGATTGTCGCAACATAGGAAGCGCAGCACGTGCGATGAAAACCATGGGCTTAAGTGAGCTTATTTTAGTTGATCCTGTTGAAATGCCAAATGGTCAAGCGCAAGCTTTAGCCGCAGGCGCAACCGATGTTTTAAATAACGCTAAAGTGGTTGCTACTGTGCAAGAAGCCGTTAATGATTGCGGTTTAGTTATTGGCACGAGTGCGCGTTCACGTACTTTACCTTGGCCGATGTTAGATCCTCGTCAGTGTGGTGCAAAATTGGTTAAAGAATTAGAAAATTTTCCTGTTGCGTTGGTTTTTGGCCGAGAAAGTAGTGGCTTGACTAACGAAGAATTACAATTATGTCATTTTCATGTGCAAATTCCAGCAAATCCTGAATACAGCTCTTTGAACTTAGCTATGGCGGTACAAACGTTAAGTTATGAAATACGCATGAATTTTCTTGAATATCATCAACCTGAAAAAGCAACAACTATTGTTGATAAAACAGTTGAAGATGATATTGAAGAATTTCCAGTAGTAGAAGAAACAGAACGTTTATACCAGCACTTTGAAGATGCATTAAAAGGCACTGGTTTTATTACGCCAAGTCATCCCGGTTTAGTAATGACAAAATTACGTCGTTTGCTTAACCGAGCTAGGCCCGATGTTAAAGAAGTAAGAATGTTACGAGGCATTTTGTCATCGGTTGATAAAGCATCTCGTCATAGTAAAGTAAAATAAATTACCTGCTAACAGGTGTTAACCTGATCTCTTAGTGATCAATATAAAAGGACAAAAATATGTTTAGCCGTATCAAAGAAGATATTAACAGTGTCTTTGATCGTGATCCTGCCGCCCGTAATATGTTTGAAGTGTTAACTAATTATCCTGGCTTACATGCTATATGGGGACATAGGTTGGCTAAATGGTTTTGGTGTAGAAACTTTAAATGGATTGGACGCACAATTTCTACTTTTTTTCGTTGGATAACAGGCGTTGAAATTCATCCAGGAGCCACGCTTGGGCGACGATTTTTTATCGATCATGGTATGGGCGTTGTTATTGGTGAAACGGCAGAAATAGGTGAAGATTGCACCATTTACCACAGTGTTACCTTAGGGGGAACTAGCTGGAATGCAGGTAAACGTCATCCAACTTTAGGTAATAATGTTGTTATTGGTGCTGGTGCGAAAATATTAGGGCCATTAATAATCGGTGATAATGCACGCATTGGCTCAAATGCTGTTGTTGTTAAAGATGTGCCCGCAAAAGCTACGGTTGTTGGTATTCCTGGACGTATTGTTAATACGAAAAGTGAAACTGATCCTACGCATGAAAAACGCACCGAAATTGCTAAAAAGTATGGTTTTGATGCGTATGCGGTATCACCTGATAATCCTGATCCTGTCGCTAAGGCCATAGGTAGAATGTTAGACCACGTACATTTAATGGATAGTAAACTCAGTGATATTTGCAAAGAAGTGAATACCCTTGGTGGTAATGTTTGTGATAAAGCATTACCTGAGTTACGCGTCGGTGAATTTGTTGAAGATGAAAAAGCCGCTGCTGAGCGCCGTGAAAGTATTGTTTCCGCTTTTGACCCCGAAATATAAATATTCTCTATTGTGTTTATTGAACCGCCATAGCATTTTATAAAATACTATGGCGGTTGATATAAATCAAAACCCCTAAAGTTTACTCAAGTATTATTGATCTTTTGTTAGGCGACTGTATAATACCTTACTAAATTACTGGGGTATTTAGTTGACTATTTTATAAGGTTATGTAAAATTGCGCGATTAATAGCTCGTGGCGCCATTTTATGCTTATTGAAATCATAAAAATCAGTGGTGAACAGTGTAGAGGGGTAACAATGAAGTTAACATCTAAAGGTCGATATGCTGTAACAGCTATGCTCGATGTAGCCATTCATGCTGCATCGGGACCTGTTTCTTTAGCTGATATTTCAGAGCGTCAAGACATATCGTTATCGTACCTAGAGCAGTTATTTTCACGTTTACGTAAACATGGTCTAGTAACTAGCGTTAGAGGCCCAGGTGGTGGTTACCGTTTAGGTAAATGTTCTGCTGAAATCGCGGTTGCGGATGTTATATCTGCTGTTGATGAAAGCGTAGACGCGACTAAATGCTCTGGAAAAATAGGCTGTCAAGGTGGAAACGTTTGCCTTACTCATAACCTTTGGGCTGGATTAAGCCAGCGCATTGAGGATTTTTTACAAAATATTTCTTTGTCTGAGCTCGTTGAGCAAAGAGATGTTAAATCAGTGTCGCAGCGACAAGATAATGTTCAAAAAGAACATCAAAATGCGCTTAATAATACACAGTCTTTAAAAACACTGATCACAACCACAACTATCACTTCTGACTTAACTTAGTTAGTACTGTATTACTTTGGAGAATGTTAGCTTATGAAGCTGCCAATTTATTTTGATTATTCAGCCACTACCCCTGTAGACAAACGCGTTGCTGAAAAAATGATGCAATGTTTAACCACCGATGGTATTTACGGTAATCCCGCGTCGCGCTCACACAAGTTTGGTTGGCAAGCAGAAGAAGCGGTAGATATTGCCCGCAACCAAGTAGCGGATTTAATTAATGCTGATCCACGTGAAATCGTATTTACTTCAGGTGCTACTGAATCAGATAACCTTGCTATTAAAGGTGCCGCTAATTTTTATAGTAAAAAAGGTAAACACATCATTACCGCTAAAACTGAGCATAAAGCCGTTTTAGATACCTGCCGTGAATTAGAACGCCAAGGTTTTGAAGTAACTTATTTAGATCCCGAATCAAATGGTTTAATCGATTTAAAGAAATTACAGGCCGCGATGCGCGATGACACCATTTTAGTAAGCATAATGCATGTAAATAACGAAATAGGTGTAATTCAAGATATCAGTGAAATTGGTGAAATGTGCCGTGCTCGTAAAATTATTTTCCATGTTGATGCCGCACAAAGTGCGGGTAAAATTGCCATAGATATGGAACACCTTAAAGTTGATTTAATGTCTTTTTCAGCCCATAAAATTTATGGTCCAAAAGGTATTGGCGCTTTATATGTTCGTCGTAAACCACGTATTCGCCTTGAATCACAAATGCACGGTGGTGGCCATGAACGTGGTATGCGTTCAGGTACTTTGCCTACTCATCAAATTGTAGGTATGGGTGAGGCGTTCCGTATCGCCAAAGAAGAAATGATACAAGATACTGTTCATGTCACTGCAATGCGTGACCGCATGTGGGCAGGCTTAAATTCAATGGAACAAGTATTCATTAATGGCGATGCCGACAAACGTTATGCCGGTAATTTAAACGTAAGTTTCAACTTTGTTGAAGGCGAATCGTTAATTATGGCGCTGAAAGATTTAGCGGTTTCTTCCGGTTCAGCATGTACATCAGCCAGTTTAGAACCCTCTTATGTTTTACGCGCGCTAGGCTTAAATGACGAAATGGCACATAGTTCTATTCGTTTCAGCTTTGGCCGTTTTACCACCGCAGAAGAAATAGATTACGCCATTGATTTAATTAAAAAATCTATTGGTCATTTACGAGATATGTCACCGCTTTGGGAAATGTTTAAAGACGGTATTGATTTAGATTCTATAGAATGGGCTGCTCATTAGAGCGCTAGGAGAAATATTATGGCTTATAGCGAAAAAGTAATTGATCATTATGAAAATCCACGCAATGTTGGTTCTATGGACAAAAATGATCCATCAGTTGCAACCGGTATGGTAGGTGCTCCAGCCTGTGGTGATGTAATGAAATTGCAGTTAAAAATTTCTGCCGACGGTATTATTGAAGATGCAAAATTTAAGACCTATGGTTGTGGATCTGCTATCGCATCAAGCTCGTTAGTGACTGAATGGGTTAAAGGTAAGAGCATTGACGAAGCGTCTGAAATTAAAAATACTGCAATCGCTGAAGAATTAGCATTACCACCTGTTAAAATTCATTGTTCAATTTTGGCTGAAGATGCAATTAAAGCGGCAATTGAAGACTATCGTAGTAAAAACAACGCTAAATAAAAGTAATTTTTGGAGTAGTAAAATGTCAGTTACTATGACCCCTGCAGCATCAGAGCGCGTAAAATCGTTTATGGTAAACCGTGGAAAAGGCCTAGGCTTACGTTTAGGTATTAAAACCACGGGCTGTTCTGGTTTAGCGTATGTACTTGAATTTGTAGACGATTTAAATGAAGATGATTCCGTTTTTGATATTGATAATGTAAAAATAATTATTGATGGTAAAAGCCTAGTTTATCTTAACGGTATTGAGTTAGATTTTGTGAAAGAAGGTTTAAACGAAGGTTTTAAATTTACCAACCCCAACGCCAAAGGTGAGTGTGGGTGTGGGGAATCTTTCAACGTTTAAATATGAATTTCTTTCTTTGTTATTGGGTTTGATACTGCGTTAAAAGACCATTGAAACAATAGCTTTAATTTAGCGAAAATAGAGACTCTCAATGAGAATTTATTTTCGCTTTAATTATTTTACCTTTATATACTCCACATTTTTATGGAATATTGTTTTGAACTATTTTGATTTATTTACGTTACCGCATTCTTTTTCTATTAACCTATCTCAGCTAAGTAATGCTTTCCAAGCGCTACAAAAAAAGACTCATCCCGACAAATTTGCCCATGCCTCAAACCAAGAGCAATTATTAGCGGCACAAAAATCGGCAACGATTAATGATGCCTATCAAACACTTAAAAACCCGTTGAAACGTGCTGAATATATGTTGGTTCAACGCTGTACGGATATGCCTTCAGAGCAAGCTTCTTTCCAAGATAATTTCTTTTTAATGCACCAAATGGAACTTTATGAAATGCTGGAAGAGTTATCTTCGGCTGATGATGTTGATACTGCTATAGAGCAGGCGCGTGAAACTTTAGATACTGAATATCAAAGCTTGTTTATTCAGCTAGAACAATTATTAAAAGCGAATACTAGTGAAACCAATGTTACTGCTTGTGAAGTTGTTCGAAAACTAAAGTTTTATCAAAAATTACAACTTGAATTAGAGCGTATTGAAGAACAATTATTTGATGATTGATGTTAAAATTTAAATTAATGTAAATATCAATTTTTAAACTTTTTATAACAAACTCCCAAAGTAAATTACGAGAATTATTTCATTATGGCTTTATTACAAATTGCTGAACCCGGTCAAAGTACTGTACCTCATGAGCACCGTTTAGCAGCAGGTATTGATTTAGGTACCACCAATTCTTTAATTGCTAGTGTTAAAAGTGGTTTAGCTGAAACCTTATTAGATGAAAAAAACCGAGACATATTGCCTTCAGTGGTGAGTTATCAAACGGATGCGATTGTTGTTGGCAATGAAGCGAAAGCCTATGCGATAAGTGATGCTGAAAACACGATTGTTTCAGCTAAGCGTTTAATTGGTCGTTCATTAAAGGATATTGAACAAAAATACCCTAATTTACCTTACCAATTTGTTGGTAATGAAAATCATCCTAATATTCAAACACGTCAAGGCGCGATTAATCCAGTACAAGTATCTAGCGAAATATTAAAAAGCTTAGCAAAACGTGCTGAACATACCTTAGGTGGAGAATTAACTGGTGTAGTTATCACCGTGCCCGCCTATTTTGATGATGCTCAGCGCCAAAGTACAAAAGATGCAGCAAAACTAGCGGGTATTGAAGTATTGCGTTTACTTAATGAACCAACCGCAGCCGCTGTAGCCTATGGTTTAGATACCTTAGAACAGGATCACAACGAAGGTGTTATCGCGGTTTATGACTTAGGCGGCGGTACCTTTGATATTTCAATTTTACGGTTAAATAAAGGCGTATTTGAAGTGTTAGCCACAGGCGGTGATTCAGCGTTAGGGGGCGATGATTTTGATTTGTTAGTGGTTGAATATCTAGTTGAAAAAGCAGGCCTTGCTCGCCCATTATCACCTAGTTTAGAACGTCAATTACTACAACAAGCCTGTTTTGCCAAAGAACAATTAACCACAGAAAATAGTGTTGAAGTGAGTTTGGCATTAGCAAACAACAATGCTTTTACAACAACGCTTACTAAAGCGCACTTTGATCAATTAATTAAACCATTAGTAAGCAAAACACTGCGCGCTTGTCGTCGCGCCTTAAAAGATGCTCATATTAGCACTGATGAAATTATTGAAGTCGTTATGGTTGGTGGCTCAACTCGAGTACCATTGGTGCGTAGTGAAGTTGAAAACTATTTTAAACGTTCACCTTTAACCTCGATTGACCCCGATAAAGTCGTCGCGATTGGCGCGGCAATTCAAGCCGATATACTGGTAGGTAATAAACCTGATAACGATATTTTATTACTTGATGTAATACCGCTTTCTCTTGGTATTGAAACCATGGGAGGCTTAGTTGAAAAAATTATTCCACGTAATACCACTATTCCTGTTGCTAAAGCTCAAGAATTTACCACCTTTAAAGATGGTCAAACGGCAATGGCAATTCATGTACTACAAGGTGAACGTGAATTAGTAGACGATTGCCGATCGTTAGCGCGTTTCGAATTGCGAGGTATACCTGCGATGACCGCAGGCGCAGCACATATTAGGGTAACCTTTAAAGTAGATGCTGATGGTTTGCTCGAAGTTACCGCGATGGAAAAATCAAGTAAAGTGGCTGCACATATTGAAGTAAAACCAGCATTTGGGCTTGAAGAAAACCAAATAACACAAATGTTAACTGATTCAATGACTAATGCTGAGCAAGACATGCAAGCACGTATGCTTAAAGAGCAACAAGTTGAAGCTAAACGCGTGCTTGAATCAGTGCAAGCGGCATTGGCTGCCGATGGTGATTTATTAACTGAGCAAGCGCGTAATGATATTGGTAATGCACTCGTTAATTTAGTCGCGGTTGCGCAAAATTCAAACGCAAATGTTGAAGCTCAAGCAGCCGGCGTAAAAAATATTGAAGTCGCAATTGAACAAGTTGATAAATTAACTGCACATTTTGCTGAACTTCGCATGGACTCATCAATTCGCCAAGCATTGGCAGGTCATCGTGTTGATGAGATATAAGTACAAATATAAGTACAAATAAAAGTAGGTACATATTAAGGTAGGTTGATTCGAGCGCAGCGAGGCTCAACAAAAACTATCATAAAAAGTACGATAAGAACTATGAGCAATTTCACCATATTATTAAATTTATAAAGAATTAACTGGAAAAAAAACCATGCCAAAAATTATATTTTTACCTCACGAAGAACTTTGTCCCGACGGCGCTGTAGTTGAAGCAGAGCAGGGCGAAAGTATCTTAAACGTAGCCCTAAAAAATGATATAGGCATTGAACACGCCTGTGAAAAAGTATGTGCGTGTACCACTTGCCATGTAATTGTTCGAGAGGGCTTTGATTCCCTTCAAGAAGGTGATGAACTAGAAGAAGATATGCTCGATAAAGCATGGGGTTTAGAGCCTGAATCACGCTTAAGTTGCCAAGCATTAGTAAGTGATGAAGATTTGGTTGTTGAGATACCAAAATACAATGTTAATATGGTGAGTGAGTCGCATTAACAACCTAACCATGAAAAAAGGCTAAGAATTTATGCGAATTTGCAGCCTTATATAATCAAAAATCAAACGTTCTCTGCGCATTTGTTAAGTTAACGTGTAGTATTGTCTGCGTGCTTAACCTTACTACTATATTTTACTTGTCGTTCTTAACTTGATTTTATCCAAATATTTTATCTAAAAGACAAAATATTCAGCCGATAAATACCAATTCTCTTAATTCACAGTCGACTATTTAGCGCTTTACGTTATACTGCCGCGCTGAAATCAAGCTTTTAATTAGTGGAGAATATCATGCACGATTTGTATTACAAAGGGCGTATCCATACCCGAGTAAACCATGTAAAAACAGGTTATAACACTAAGCGTACCGTTAAGCTTGGTAGTGAAAAAAGCCCATTAACCTTATTGGTTAACAGCGATAAAAGAAAATTAGAAGTTGAAAAGTTAGTTGCGGATAACGCCCTGTTCGCCAATATTACTGTAGATAGTGCTGTTGATGAAAATATCAATGAACTTCTCGTTATACTAAATAAACCCGTGACCACTACGTTCGAAAAAGTGCCGAACCGAAATGATCCTTGTTCATGCGGTAGTGGCAAAAAATATAAAAAGTGTTGTGGTTAACTGTTTTTAGTTTTTAGAAAATAAACAATGTAATGGAAAAATCATGGATATAGTCGTTTCTAAATTAGCCACTATTTCGCAGCAAATACCACCGTTTAGGGAAGATAATATTGTCCCTGAAACCGCTAATTTGGCAATATTTGCTACTTATAAAACCAATGAAGAAGCGATTGAAGATGTTTGTCATTACATCATAAACAACCTCAGCGATATTATTCAATTACCCGAATTATTCTTTATTGCCGATAAAGACATCACCAATAATCCACAGCAATTGAGGAAAATAGGCGAGATTAGCAAGCAACTAATAAATCAAATCAGCGCCGAGCTAAGACCTTTTCAATACGTGTGTACAAGTTTAGTGATTGAAGAAATGCATCAAGCGGTGATAATCAGCGAACATGGGTTAGTTGCAACACAGCAGCAATTGTGTTTTTGTCAACGATATCGATGGACTGAATTGGGAAATGTGTTAACGATTATAGAATTACCTTTAGAGCAGGGCACTATTAATGTTGCGATGTTAACCGCTGACGATGTAAATACTCCTGAACTAATAAAAACGGCGGTATTAGAAAACATCCATCTATTATTAGTACCTTGTGATATACAAGAGCCATACACGGTTGAATATAGTTTATTATCTCATGCTGGTGAACATAGAATTTGCATTGCTGCCGCCAGTCGTGAGAAAAGCTTTGTTAATAACTTATCTGTCGATGATAGCACGAGCCAAAATAAGAATAAGCGAAAAATAAAACCACAAAAATCAACTGGATTTATTATTGATTTACCTCCTTATCCATCTTTAATTAAGCATAATATACAAAAAATTGAAGGTGTTAATCATTCGCTAACCAATCAACTGATCGTTAAGCATCAGCAAGGTAAAATTACCAAAGCGTTGGTACATCCCATTGCCGCATGTCGTAAAAATTCCCCCAAAAAAGACTAAAAATGTGTCATTTTATATGTCATTAAGTAAAGCTATTACTTTATTTAAATTGGGTTGTAGTAATCATAATTAGGGTCTGTTGATCTTTCAGTTTATAGCTCTGTTGCACTTGAAAAAGATGGCAACCGAGGCGCTTAATGTAATGTTTGGTTGTTCCAAATGCACATTAAGCAAAAAAGAGTGACACTTTTTCAAGGCAACCCAAGGGGCTATGACTATTTTTCAAGCTAACATCGTTAAAAATGGTTAAAGTAGAATGACTACATTGCACAATTTTTGCCTTGTTATCTTAAAAATAGCCTATAGCAGAGACTAAAATGAAAGATCAACAGGCCCTAATAAAATTGTATGATTTTTATTAACTGTGATGAAGGGCAATGATGGTTTAAAACAGATGGTCGTTAATCTGATTTTTAAAATCCCTTCTTATCATTAATTTTATTAAAATTAGTATTGTGTAATGGATTTAATTTCTTTTTTTAATAATTCTCGCCCATTGGTTTGTATATGTGCTAAAAATTGATCGGCTATGAAGGTTTGTCGTTTGTTTTTTGACCAAACAAAAAACCATTTCGATTGGATTGGTAATTCTTTTATTGGCAAACGGACTAAATTATTTTGCTCTCCATAGGCAAGCGTATGAGCTGACAAAATAGATATACCTAGTTTTGACATGACACAATGTTTAATTGCTTCATTGCTTTCGATCGTCATTTTAATATTTATTTTTGCTTTGTGTAGACGTAAAAATTCTTCAATAGCATGGCGTGTACCTGACCCCTTTTCTCGCATTAAAAAGGGTTCGTCGCTTATATCTTTTAACGCTAATGTTTTGCGCTTTGTGATTGGGTGGTCTCGATGCGCTATCGCTACTAAAGGGTTTTCTAAAAATTCTAGGCTATGCGTGTCGATGTCTGAGGGTAGATGACTAAATACATAAAAATCATCAATGCCTTGTTTCATTCGTGCAATGGTTTGTTCACGGTTGCCAACATTGAGCTGAATATCAATATCAGGAAATTTTTCACAAAAAGGCCCCAACAAATGAGGAATAAAGTATTTAGACGTTGTTACGACAGATAGTCGTAAAGTGCCTGATTTAAAATCTTTAATATTTCCCAGGGTCATATCTAAGCGGGTAAAACTGTCTAAAACTTCCAGTGCTGTTTTCACTAACTCTAAACCAATGTCAGTAAAAACTAATTGACGATTTAAGATATTATAAAGTGGTGCGTTCATAGCATCAGCAAGTTTTTTCATTTGAATAGAAACCGTCGGCTGAGTTAAATACAGTGACTTTGCTGCTTCATTAATACCGCCCTTGTCATGTACAGCTAGTAAAATTTCGAGTTGTCTAATTGTGCCAATATGAGCATGGAGTCGAGAATTCATTGTATTACCTTTATACATAGATGTTTATCAATGTATTGTATTGATAATATCAATTTTTATCTATTTATATTATTAGGGATAATGAGTCATCTAAAAATTTAGTTTTTATGTAATGTCTTAATTACTCACAGGTAACTATATGAATAACTCAAAAGTCGCCATTATCATGGGCTCTCAATCAGATTGGCCAGTAATGAAATATGCCACGAATATATTGAATGAATTAGAAATACCGTTTGACACTATGGTCGTTTCTGCTCATCGCACACCAGCAAGATTGTATGAATTTGCACAAAGTGCAGAACAAAGCTACAGCGTGGTGATTGCTGGCGCTGGTGGCGCCGCACATTTACCTGGTATGACAGCAGCACTAACTTGGCTACCAGTAATTGGTGTGCCAGTAATGAGTAAGAATTTAAAAGGCATTGATAGTTTGTTGTCTATTGTGCAAATGCCCAAAGGAGTGGCGGTTGCAACTCAATCTATTGGTGAATCGGGGGCGTTTAATGCCGGGCTGATGGCGGCCCAAATTATTGCGACAAATGATTTAGATGTTAGATCACGATTAACGCAATGGCGAACTACACAAACAGCGCAAGTACCTCTGGAGGTAGAGTAATGCATATTGCGATTGTTGGATGTGGTCAGCTTTCTAGAATGTTGGCTTTAGCGGGTATTCCTTTAGGTATTCAATTTAGTTTTATTCATGATGATGAACAGCAAGATACACGCTGTGTAGATGGTTTAGGTACCATTGTGCCACTCAATAAAAACTGGCGAGATGAACAGCAAGCAAAGCAGTTATATGTGGCGTTAGGCAAACCAGATTGTATCACCGTAGAAAAAGAGCAAGTTGATAGTCAGTTACTAATCTTGTTACAACAATACTGTCATATTTATCCCAACATTGAAGCGGTTAAAGCTTGCCAGCATAGATTGGCAGAACGGCAATTATTACAGAACTTATCAATTGCTACTGCGCCTTATTTATATTGTGCTAGCGCAGCGCAGGCGATGAAAACTCTGCAATTACCTATGGTAGTAAAATCTTGTTTAGAAGGCTATGACGGCAAAAACCAATGGGTGTTGAAAAGCATAACTGATGTTGAAGAGTTCGATCGATTAGTAAATGAAGGTGCGGATAAAAATCCTGCATTAGCTGATTATATCATTGAAGCTTGGATCCCGTTTGAAACCGAAGTTTCATTAATTTCAGTAAGATCTATTAATGGTGAAATTGTGCATTATCCATTAACAGAAAATAGCCATGAACAGGGTATATTAAAAAAATCCATTGTACCTGCAACTTCATTAACTGCTCAACACACACAGTTAGCGCAAACTTATATGGAAAAACTTTTGTTAACGTTGGATTATGTTGGCGTTTTAGCCATGGAATGTTTTGTTAAAGGAGACGAGTTGGTGGTTAATGAATTGGCGCCACGTGTCCACAACAGTGGTCATTGGACCCAAATAGGCAGCATAACTTGTCAATTTGAAAACCATGTACGGGCAATTGCAGGATTAACTTTAGGTAGTACTCGATTAATGGGTGCCGCTGGGATGATTAACCTTATTGGTACTAAAAAACCTCCCTTAGATTCGCTATCTGATTCTTCCAAATTGTATTGGTATAACAAGCTAGTGCGGCCAAATCGAAAGCTAGGACACATTAATTATTTGTCTGATAATTTGGAAAACTTAGCACAACAAATGAACGCAATAAACATCATTGAGTGATTAAAAACTGAACGTAAACTGTTGGCTGATTGCGGTATTTGATTTTATATAAGGATTTTAAGGTGATGCAAATTTTGTTATCCACGTTAATGATATTAATTTGGGGTTGTTTTATACTCGCGGCAGCGCCAGTAAATGCAACACGTCAATGGCGTATCATGACAGGTTTTTATTCAATAACCTTAATATTAGCGTTAGCTTATGCGGTACTTAAAATCACGTATGGTAACGAAGCGATACTTTGGTTCAATCCATCTATTGTTAGCGCATTAATATTACCATTAGTGAGTTTTTTGGCGGTTATTTTAACGCGATATGCTAAAACCTATCTTAATGGTCAATCAGAGGTTTCTTATTTTCAACGCTGGTTTAGCCTAACTTTACTTAGTGTTTGTGGCGTATTAACTAGTAACCATATGTTACTTTTTTTATGGTCTTGGATTTCAATAAGTCTTTGTTTTCATAATTTATTAATGATCTTTCCTGAGCGACCACGTGCTGCGTTAGCTGCTCATAAGAAGTTTATATTTGCACGTATTGCTGAAAGTTGTTTGCTCGTTGCTTTTGTACTTTTTTATCAATATTGGCAGAGCCCTTGGATCAGTGAGTGGGTTTCAAATGCGACCAATATTCAAACACTGCCAATTTCGCTCTCGATTGCTTCAGTACTGTTGGTGATAACAGCCATGATTAAATGTGCCCAGTTACCGATACACGGGTGGTTAATTCAAGTGGTGGAATCTCCAACACCCGTATCTGCATTATTGCATGCTGGTATTGTTAATTTAGGCGGTTTCTTAATTATATTATTTGCACCATTAATTAATTTGTCTCCGCTATCACTTTGGTTAATGTTGATATGGAGCAGCTTAAGTTTATTTGTTGCGGCTTTGGTGATGCACACTAGAATCAGCATTAAAGTTCGTCTTGCATGGTCGACTTGTGCGCAAATGGGGTTTATGTTGCTTGAATGTGCTCTAGGTTATTATGAGCTTGCTTTACTGCATTTACTTGCTCACTCACTTTATAAAGCTTACGCATTTTTAAACGCTAGCTCCACGGTTAACGTGTATCTGCAACGTCAATTATCAGATCACCCACGGATTAACCTCTATAAATTTATCGCCAGTATGCTGATATCAGTTGTTTTTGTTTGGTTATGGAATGAAATTCATGCCATCCATCATGCTATGACCATACTTTATGTCGCCATGTTTACGGTATTATTTAATCATTTATTTGGTCGTTGGCAATGGTGGCTTACTATACCAATAGCAGCATTGTTATTGGTGAGTGTATATGAACTTCAACGTTTAGGCTTATATCGTATTATGATGTTTCCTGAAAATACCTTATCGACTTTAATGTTAAGTTGGGTAAGTGGTCTTTTCGTACTCCTATCTGGACTCTATTGGTTACTAAAATTAGCGCCTAACCATCCTCAAAGTCGTGCTTTTTATCGATTGTTATACGCCGGCTTTTATTTAGATGAATGGTCTACTCGATTAACGCTAGCCATTTGGCCGACAGAGCTTCCCAAAAATAATTTACTTATCGTAAAACGCTATTCACAGGAGATACAAAAATGACACAAATCTCTCTATATGAGTACACGCTAACCGAGCAACAAGTACTAAAGTTGCAACAAGGTTGCCAACAAATAGCCCCAAGTTGGCCATTAGATAAGTGGATTGCTGTAAACCCATGCTGGAAAATGCACGAACAGCCTTTGTCAGAGGTGAGCGCTAAGTTAAAGGTGTTAGCAGGGGCTCAATGTGTAATGTCAAAATCGTATTATTTACAGCGCTGGCAAACACAGATAAGCGAGGAAAATTTAACTAAAGCGATAACTGAATCGGGCTTAAAAATTAGTGTTGCAGATGCACTAGCCCATTTAAAAACAGATGACAGTTATCATAGTTTTTTGGCCTTTAGTCGATTACTCGACTTGCGTAGGCATCCACTACGACAAATTAGTTGGCATGATGAAATTATTCATCAAATATCACAAACGGTTGCTAGTTTTGCTTTGCGAATGGAGCAAGGTGAAACAGATCAGCAAACGTTATACCAATATTGGTTGGATCATGCAGTACACGATCGAGGTATTGCGATTATTATGTCAGCACCAGACTTAACAAAAGTGTTTTCTGAGTTACCACGTGACCCCAAAGTGATGCTGGCAATGGCATTAAATGATATGCAAATAAGTGATGTCGAGTTGGCAAATTTTGCTCATGCTATGCTGCTCGATATAAATGGCTGGGCATCTTGGGCTGCCTATAATTTGTGGATGAAAACCGATGTTAATAGCGATAACGATCTACTTTTGCAACTAATTGCGATAAGAACAGCATGGGAGTGGGTACTGTATCGTTATATTACTAGCCAAGAGGCACATCGATATGATGAGCTAATTGAGCGCTTTCATCAACAGTTTGATCCCTTACAATCGATGATGGAAAATGTTGCTAAAGTGCAACAACTTGATTGGGTGTGGCAACAAGCCGCAGAGTTTAGCTATCAACAGTTATTATTTTCAGTGTTACGTCAACCTGAAGCAGGTGTTATTGATAACCCCAATAACACTAACAACTCAACACAGTTACAGGCGATATTTTGTATTGATGTTCGTTCAGAAGTATATCGGCGTGCACTAGAGGCACAACATCCAACAATTGAAACTAAAGGATTTGCAGGTTTTTTTGGGTTGCCACTATCTTTTTCACCAGCAGATAATCATTTTAATCAACCTCAGTTACCCGGGTTGTTGTCTGCTTCTTTGGAACTTAAACAACGTAAACCCGCCAAGTCATTTGTTAGAAATTTGTCGCAATCTTGGCAAACATTTTCTTCATCGTCGGTTTCTATGTTTAATGCGGTTGAAGCGAGTGGATGGTTTTACGGTTTTAAAATGATTAAAAACACTTGGTTTGCAGGTAAACCATCGCGTGCAGTAAACGACTCGTTTAATCAATCAAGTTGGGAGTTGACTAAAAATGGTCAACCATTGAGCATTAGCGACAAGGTTGAATTAGCTCACTCAATATTGATCGCGATGGGTTTAACTCAACATTTTGCCGCTACAATTCTGCTTGTTGGTCATGGCAGTCAAAGTTGTAATAATCATTTTCAAGCAGCCTTAGATTGTGGTGCGTGCTGCGGCCAAACAGGTGAAGTGAATGTTAGGTTATTAGCCGACATACTTAATGACCCAGAAGTACGTGCTGGATTGACCGGTAAAGGATTGCTGATACCTGACAGATCTAATTTTCTTGCCGCGCTACATAATACCACCACCGATGATGTTCAGCTATTTGATTCACAAAATCCACTGGCTGCCGAGCAACAGCTTTGGTTAAAAAACGCCTCAACATGCGCCAGAGCAGAACGTTCCGAGCGTCTATCGAATAACAACAGCGCAGATAAATCGGTTGTACAGCGAAGTCGAGACTGGGCAGAACTTCGACCTGAATGGGGTTTAGCGAACAATGCTAGCTTTATTGTGGCCGAGCGTCGCTATACCAAAGGCTGCAACTTACAAGGACGAAGCTTTTTGCATGATTACGATTGGCAAAATGATACAGACTATCGCATTCTTGAGCTTATTTTAACCGCGCCGATGATAGTAGCGCATTGGATTAATTTTCAATATTACGCTTCGGTAACCGATAATCACTTGTATGGTTCAGGCGATAAAACCTTGCATAATATTGTTGCGGAACATTTGGGCGTTTTTGAAGGGAATGGTGGTGATTTGAGAATTGGTTTACCCATGCAGTCACTGCATAACGGTACACAATGGATGCATGAACCGCTTCGCTTAACGGTCGTGGTGAATGCACCTCATACAGCGATTGAAACTATTGTGAAACGTCATAATACGGTACAACAACTCGTTGATAATCAGTGGTTGTATCTTTATGCATGGCAACCCGAAAACGGGCAAATTCAACGTTTATTAAAGGGGCAGTGGACAAATGCCTGATTTTGCGGAACATTCTTCTAAACAAGTAGGGTTGTTAACATTACATCGCAAAGAACAGGTCATTGCACCGATATTAGCTAATGCGTTTGATTGGCAAGTGATCACCACAACAGACTTTGATACCGATCAATTGGGCACCTTTTCTGGTGAAACCGAACGCGTAAAAACTGCCTTAGCTTGTGCAGAACAAAAAGCTAAATTAGCGTGTGAATTAACTGGCTTACCGTTAGGGCTTGGTAGCGAAGGTTCCTTTGGCGCGGGTCCGTATGGAGGGTTACTACCGTGGAATGAGGAATTGATAACAGTTGTTGATCAGCAACATAATTGGTACGTTACTGGTATTGCTCAAGGACCATCGTTTCATCGCCATCGCTTGGTTAATTCAGAACAACAGTTAATTAGTTATATCAACGAGATAGCTACAACCCAGGCGTTGATCCTTTATCCGCAGTCAAGACCAACGGATACTTTGTTTAAAGGCTTATTAGGACTACAAAACGTTTTAGCAGCATATCGAGAATGCAAAAATCGTTATCATCAAGAGGTGATGGTTGAATTTGATCTTCGTGCAATGTATTGTCCAGAAAGGCGAATAAGAATTGCAGAGGCAACTAACAACCTCGTTGAACGGTTACAAAATAGTTGCCCATCATGTCAACAACCAGGATTTTGGCCAGATAACATTGTTGATGGTTTACCATGTCAAAGTTGTTATTTACCTACTAATGAGGTTGCTATGCGAATTGCTGTTTGTGTTGGTTGCCAATATCAGCAAAAATTTCCCGTGCCATCCCAATATGCGGATCCGTACCATTGCCCACATTGCAATCCCTAAAAGTAAAAAAACATTTTTATTACTTAGGCAAGTGCAGTTTCAACTATTTTAGTAGGGCATGAAAGGGTAATTTACTCTATCTTTTATCAATGCTTACTTTTTGACCTTTATCAATGCCGTAGGCTCTTAATTTTATTGCTATTTTATTGTGTGAGACATTAAGTCGTTGAGCAAGTTTACGAGTGGTTGGGTAAAATGGATACAGTTGAGTTAATAAATTTTTTTCAAAATTTGCTTGCGCCTCAGCCCAATCATTAAAAATTTCTGCATTATTTTCTAACTCAGTTTTAATGATATTTTTACTATGTTGTTGCACAAAAATTTGTTCTAAGGCTTCCGCCGAAATAGTGCTGTCTGTAGAGAGCGCGACAACACTAAATAAGACGTTTTGCAATTGTCTGATATTTCCGGGCCAGTTATATTTCTGTAATACCCTTGAAGCGGATTCTGAAAGGGTAATTGATTGCTGATTTGTTTGTTGGCAGGCTTCAATAATAAAGTAGTTCGCCAGCGATATTAAATCTTCTTTACGTTCACGTAAGGGCGGCAAATTAATGTTTAGTACATTAATGCGATAAAATAAATCTTCTCTAAATTGATTTTTTTCGACTAATTCAATTAAGTTTTGATGAGTTGCACTTACGATTCGGACATCAGCCTTTAATTCGGTTGTACCGCCTACTCTTCGGTATGTGTGATCTTGTAAAAATCGTAGCAGTTTTGCTTGTAGATAAACCGACATTTCTGCAATTTCATCCAGAAAAACAGTTCCACCACTGGCTAATTCAAATAATCCAGGCTTACCGCTGCGTTTTGCTCCAGAAAAAGCACCTGAAGCATAGCCAAATAATTCACTTTCTAATAAGTTTTCGGGTAACGCAGCACAATTAATGGCTAAAAAAGGGGCTAATGCTCTTGGGCTTTTTTCATGTAGGGCTCTAGCAAAGAGTTCTTTACCTGTACCTGTTTCACCTGAGATCAATACGGGTAATTCAAGCTCGGCGAAACGAGCGGTTTGCTCTTTTAATATTTTTATTTGTGAGGACTGACCAATAATATTATCGATACTTTCTAAGTTATTGTTTTGTAATAAAGAAACTTGCCTACCTAAGGTATTCATTGATCGTAATATAATTACAGCACCTTGTATTAGTTGATTATTTATTACTGGCGTGATGTCGGCAATGTAGGTTTTACCAAAAAAGTTTACTTCAATGCTTTGCGATTTTTTGGATAAGTGTTTAATAATATTTTGTTCTAGAAATTCTGAAATAGGATGTTGTATTATTTCGCTATTTTCGACGCCAGTTAAGGCTACCACTGAATTATTCACCGCTAATATATTACCAGAGTGATCAATGTCAAAAATAGGATCAGGTATTTTGGCAAGTAATGCTTTAAGGTGTTGCGCATTTCTTTCAGAAGGAAGTAAATCAATTTGCTGACAATTTTGTATACCTGAAATATTATTTATAGAGCGGATTACTTGGTTTATAGCGAGGTTTTTTTCTTCGATATGAACATAGGTAATACAAGGTTCTACTTCAACAGATTTTATATTCCAAAGTTGTTTAGCAAAAATAGAAAGAATTTCCTGACTAATACCAATTCTATCAGTAGATTGTATTTTTAATCTCATTGCGATCATAGCCTTGATATAAATATTTGTAATTTAAATAGTACAGTAATTTATTTATTACAAATAACTTTATTTTATAATTTTTAATAGTATGTAGCTTTTGATTTATAAATTCATCGCCTTATTTATATAACATATTATATTTTTGTAATTTTTTTATTACAAAAATAATCACTAGAAAAACAATTAAAACTTAACAGCATGAAATATAAGGAATTATTATTGTTGGCTAGCTGTTTGCTATAAGGTGGGGCTAAGATCAATGATTTAAAACCATAACCATAACTATAAATAATAAAAATTGATGGTTTCATTCAAATTTTCCCACACAAGTAGAGACATTTATGAGTAACAGCAAAAATATAGAAACCCAAGCAATACATGCTGGCCGAATTAATGATGAACAATTTGGTTCTTTAGCAACACCTTTATATCAAACATCGACTTTTATTTTTGATAATGCTGCACAAGGGGCATCTCGTTTTGCAGGGGAATCTGAAGGTTATATTTATAGTCGCTTAGGTAATCCAACTACTCGTCAATTAGAAAATCGAGTGGCTGCAATGGAAGGCATGGAAGATGCTGCTGCCACTGCAACAGGTATGGGTGCTGTTTCTGGTGCGTTATTGGCAAATTTACAAGCGGGTGATCATTTAATATCATCAAAAGCTGTATATGGTTGTTCGTATGCATTAATGAGTCATATGTTGACAAAATTTGGTGTTGAAGTGACTTTTGTTGATATGACTGTTCCTGAAAATGTAGAAAAAGCGATCCAAGAAAATACAAAAATTGTTTTTTTAGAAACGCCAATCAATCCTAATTTAGTGGTACTTGATTTAGAAAAAATTGCAGCAATAGCTAAAAAGCACAATTTAATTTCGATTGTAGATAATACTTTTTTAACACCTGTTTTACAGCAACCAGCAAAATTTGGTATTGATATTGTTGTTCACAGTGCAACGAAATATTTAAATGGTCACGGTGATGTTGTTGCTGGCATTATTTGTGGTAGCAAAGAGATGATCGGTGAAATAAAAATGACCGCACTTAAAGATATAGGTGCCACGATGAGTCCACACGATGCATGGTTAATACTACGTGGTATTAAAACTTTACCTATTCGCATGGAACGCCACTGTAATAATGCACAACGTGTTGCTGAATACCTTGAACAACATCCAAAAATTGATCGTGTTTATTATCCAGGTTTAGCCAGCCACGAAGGTAATAAATTTATTGGTACACAAATGAAAGCTGCTGGTGGGGTAATTGCCTTTGAAATTAAAGGTGATTTAAAAGATGGAGAAAACTTTATCAACAGCACTTCGTTGTTTTCGATTGCAGTAAGTTTAGGTGATGCAGAATCGTTAATTCAACATCCAGCCTCGATGACTCACTCTCCTTATTCACAGGAAGAAAGATTAGCTGCGGGTATTAGTGATGGTTTGATCCGTGTTTCAATTGGCTTGGAAAATGTTGAAGATATTATCGCTGATCTTGATATGGCATTAGCCGCTATTTAATAGTGTTACTAAATAAAACTCGGTTGAAATAATTTCATTCAACCGAGTTTACTTGCTAATACCTTACGGCTAAATCGTCTTTTTGGATATTACCTAACAAAGTACTATCTAAAGTAATTGCTTTGGCTGTTTGTTGAGACACTTGTGTAATTTTTACTTTATAGTTACTTACATTGAATCCGGCATAAGTTTCACCTTGAAAATTCACAAAGTTATGTAGGTGTAATAAAGAGAATTCATCTCCAATTTTTACACCTTGTTTAGCGCCTAAATTAATTAAAATTTCGTTACCGGCAACATTAAGAATTTTGCCGCGAGTGGGTTTACACATAATGTTTTCATCAATATCCATAACCATACGTGTTAATAATTCGTTTACCATTTCGCCGTATTCGCTATGCCAAAAAGTGTCACTATTAACATCGACTGTGGCACGCTTTGAAAATAACCAAGGTGCAGTACCTTGATATTTTTTATCAAAAACAATTTCGCCATTGGTGCCATCATAAACATATAAATTGAATGTGAAATTACGATCAAAAAAATCTTCTTGCCAAAATTGCCAGCCATTTTGAATTTCACTATCAAAAGAAAGGTCTTCAATTTCTGAATAAAAAATATATTGGCTGTTAGTCATATTAGCTAAAGACATTGAAAGTGATTTTAGCGCCTCGTTATGAATACCCTGATTATATTGAGAAAAATAAGTTTTATGCTTCAAGGCCAGTTTTACATCCGTAAACCGACTATTTTCTTTTAATTGTTCTGATAAATTGAGGATGAGCTTGGTGTCAAGATCATAAAGGTTACCAATATTTGCTTGTTCTCGGTGTAATAAATGACTCTTAGTTAGTAATAACCCTTTGCGGTAATATGCTGAAAAGCATTGTTTTTCTTGTGCCAAAATATCGGCTCTAATTGTCACAGTTACCATATCATCTTGGTATACTTCATCAACTAACTCGAGCGCATGCACACTGCCACTTGCTCTAATGCTAAGTTCATTTTGAGTAAGTAAGCCATTAACAACTTGTTGTATGCTAGAAACTGAGGCACCGGCAATTAATAGCGCCTTTTTTAACGCATTTTGTGTAGCTTGAGATCTTGCCGCCTGATTGTCATTATTTCTGATCACCGCTTGACTTTGTGATTCAAACCATTGGCAATTTGCTGAAAAGCTAAAAAGTAAGGCAACAAAGGGAAAAAATTTAGTAATCATAATACCTTCCACAACAGCATTTTATAGCGTGTTTAATTGTGCTAATTTACGCACTAAGTTTATATCTTAATTTGTGTGGGATTATGCATTTATTATGCCTAAGTATTTTTGAGGAAAAAGTTTTTTGTGGCGTAAAATATGCAAAGCAATTATCAATATAATGAAATAATGAACCAATTAAAGTAAATCAAAATCTGAGCTTAATATAAGCCAGGTTATTTGATTGTTGTAATTTAAATATTGAGGAGCGCTCAATGAAAAAATGGCTAATTCCACTGTGCATACCCGTATTAGTTTCTTGTTCGATGATGGGCACAAAAAATACAAATTTTTATCATGCTAAAAATGTTGATAAAGGTGAGATTGATAGTTTTAATCTACCAACTCATGCAATAAATGATGTGGTTAAAGGTTTGGCATATCAAATGATTCATAGTAGTTCGTTTGTAAATCCGAAAACACCTATAGGGGTTGCATCATTTGTTAATCTAGAAGATCTTGAATCTACTAATTGGCTAGGTAATCAATTATCAGAAAGTTTTATTCATGAATTACAGCGTCATGGCTATGTTGTTGTTGATTATAAAACTACCGGCTACATTCGTGTAACTAAAGATGGCGATTATGTGTTTAGTCGCGATTGGAAAGAGCTGCCTGAGCGCCAGATAATTGACTACGTTGTAACGGGTACCATGATGAAACAAGAAAATGGGGTTATGGTAAATGCACGTATGATTGGTATGCAATCTCATGTTGTTGTCGCTACAGCGCAATCTTTTATACCTGAGTGGGTATTAGACGACGAGGTAAAAAACGACGATAGCGTGAAAATTCGGGATGGAATGATCATTCGTCAGCAATCAGAATTGCTCAATGAAGATCGCGCAGTAAAAATTCATCCATAGCAGCTATTATATAGGATTTAAGCGATGTTAAAAAAATATTGTAAGTTAATTTTATCAGGTGTTGTTATCTTATCTATTAATGCGTGTTCCTCTGTATATGATAAGCACGTACAATGGCAAAGCGTAAAACCTAAAGCATTTCCTGTAATTACAGCTACTGGCTATGCGCCAATTAGTTTACAAAAATCAAAAAATAAAACACAGCGGATGTTAATGGCAATTAATGCATCTAAAATTGCCGCCTATGCGGAGCTAGCCGAACAGGTATTTGGACAAAAAATTAATGGTTCTACTAAGATGTCTGATTTATTGATTGAAAATCAATCGTTAAAATCTTCAGTTAATGGCATGATCCGTGGAGCTAAGGTTGTGAAAAGTTATCCTGTTGGTGATACTTATGCCACGGAATTACGTTTAGATTTTAAAGATGTGTACCTGCTATATCAAACTCAAAGGCGTGAAAGAACTATCAAAAATGTCGATTATTATTAGGGTCTGTTGATCTTTCATTTTAGTCTCTGCTATAGGCTATTTTTTAAGATAACAAGGCAAAAATTGTGCAATGTAGTCATTCTACTTTAACCATTTTTAACGATGTTAGCTTGAAAAATAGTCATAGCCCCTTGGGTTGCCTTGAAAAAGTGTCACTCTTTGTTGCTTAATGTGCATTTGGAACAACCAAACATTACATTAAGCGCCTCGACTGCCATCTTTTTCAAGTGCAACAGAGCTATAAACTGAAAGATCAACAGACCCTAGTTAATAATATGCTATTTAATAAATTTTAAACGAAGATTTACTGAGATTTTTTTTTGAAATTAAATATTATTCTAATAACGTTAAGCTTTAATGCCGATAGAGTTTAGGTTGATATTAGTCTTGCCTTTATTATCGTAAGTCATCGAATTATTCGCAATACTCTGTTGCAGCATACCTTTAAAGCGGTTAATAGCAATTTGACTATTATTGATAATTTGACCATTTATTTCATTTTGTTTTTTACAATTAGTCAATAAGGTAATTATTTCAGTTACCTGCTCACAAAAAAGACTGTTTTCTTGTAGTGACTTTATATCACTTTGTTGACTAATTGCTTGGTCTAATTGATTGATGTTTGTGAGTAACCGTTCTTTTTTTTGTGCTTCTTTTTCAAGTTCCTTTAAATCTCGCGCTTTCAAAATAGCTAATTCGTTAGCCAATAAGTCATGTAATTTCTCGAGTTCAGTTTTTTGCAAATTTAGTAATTGCGTAACCTTTTCAATATCATTATCGTTTAAATTCATCATCAACTTATTTATAAATTAAATTCAAAATTTGACATGTTGTGAGCCAATTTTTCTGCGTCTATTTTATATTCGCCAGATACAATTGCTTTTTTGAGTTGATCAATTTTCTTTTGATCGATCACTGGCGCCTCGTTTGCTTTTTTATGAAGTTCACGTAATTGCTTAGCTTGTGGTGTGATTGATACGGAATCTTGTCCTACATGTTTTACTTGTTCAGATTTTACAGCCGCTTGAGTTGCTTGCTGCTTAACTTGAACTTGTTGCTCTACTTTTTGTTTTACTTGAGAAGTACTGCTCAAGTTATTGATATTAATAGCCATAATATTTTCCTACAGACAACGTGTCTATTTCTCTATTTTTGTATCGGCACCATTACCAATAACTTAAGTAAAAAACTGTTTAATTACAAATTAATTTTAACATGATTTGCACTAATTATTTGTGCTGAAACGGTTCTTCCTGAATGTTTGTTTTTTACGCGAATAGTTTGCCCTAAAGTACCGTTAGATAAGGCAACGCCATCAGTTTCAATTGCAAAGTTTTTATTCCCTGCAACTATAGTAACGCTTGCGTCTTTACAAACCAAACATATATCATTTCTCGTAATGATTCGTCCTTTAGCTATTGAGGTGGTCGCTTTATTATTTAAAATCACATTTAAATCAGAAAAATATTCACCTCTTATCTTAAAACTGTCTCTTTGGATGACAACAATATTCGACTCATCCAAAATAGAGTCTTTACTTATATAATTTTTAGCAATAACAATAGGTAAGGTTATTGTTATTTTTGCAGGTAAATATAATTTCCAAGGTGTTATGCCTTCACAACTAATTTTTACGTTTACATTTCTGTTGTTATTATTTTCAAGTATATTAACTGTTAAGGGAGTATCGCAAGATTTTATGTTTAATCGCGGATCTATTGAGCTTATTTCAATTTTACGATTAGCTGCTTCAGGTTTCACTATATGTTGTTCTAAATATTTTTTTGCAAGATTTTCAATATAATTTGCATCCAATTTTTGAGCAAAGATCGAAAAAGAGAATAAAAAGCATAAAAATGATATAAATATCTTTAACTTGGTCATAATTTAATGATAATTTTTTTAAGTTAATGAGAATACTCGTCTATGCTTATAGCAATAGACGAAATTTACTTAAATAATAACGTCAATTTTAAGGCGTTTACTTAAGTACTAATTAATGCAATCAAGAATTATGCCTTTTTGTTATATTACTGAATATACAGTAAAAAAATTTATAAAGATTAATTTTTAGAGAGGTTGAAATGGCAGGTGTTTTAGATTCAGTAAATCAAAGAACTCAATTGGTTGGACAAAATAGACTTGAGTTACTTTTATTCAAACTTTATGGGCGACAACGTTTTGGTATTAATGTTTTCAAAGTCAGAGAAGTTTTACAATGTCCTAAACTGACTACTTTGCCAAAACAAGATGCTTACATAAAGGGGGTTGCTCATATCAGAGGGCAGACAATTTCAGTGATTGATCTCAGTAAAGCTACAGGCGGCCCTGAAATAAAGCAAACAGATGATAGTTTCATTATTATTGCTGAATACAATCGCAGTGTGCAAGGTTTCTTAGTTGGAGGCGTAGAACGTATTGTTACTTTAAGTTGGAAAGATATTCTACCACCGCCAGAAGGTGCTGGTAAAACTAGTTATTTAACTGCCGTAACTGAAATTGAGGGGGAAATGGTTTCTATTTTAGATGTAGAAAAAATCCTTAATGAAATAAATCCAATTTCTGTTGAGCTCAGTGACGATGTTATTGATACCCATGTTGGTGAAGCGTTGGGTGAGCGTATCGTTATGATTGCTGATGATTCTACGGTGGCTCGCAATCAAGTTAAAAGAGCGTTAGAACCATTGGGAATTAAAATGGTACTTGCAAAAAATGGTCAAGATGCTTTAGACAAGTTAAATGAAATTGATCAAAGTTGCAAAAACAGTGTTTATGAAAAAGTAGCCTTACTTATTTCAGATATTGAAATGCCCGAAATGGATGGATATACCTTAACAGCAGAAGTAAAAGCCAATGAACGGATGAGAGCTATGCCTGTTATTTTACATACCTCGTTAAGTGGGGTTTTTAATAATGCCATGGTTGAAAAAGTGGGTGCTGAAGATTTTATTCCTAAGTTCCACCCAGATGAGCTCGCGACAGCTGTTAAAAAATGGCTTAAAATGAGCGATTAAAATTAGCGTTAATTTTACAATTACTGATAAAATTCGCTTTATAACATAGGTATTATTGTAGTGTCAGCAAGACAACTCGACGATAAAAGTTATCAGCAATTCCGCATCTTTTTAGAGCAACAATGTGGAATTGTACTTGGTGAAAATAAGCAATATCTAGTAAAAAGTCGTCTAGCGCCTTTAATGTCTAAATTTGATGTTAATTCGCTCGGTGACCTCGTGAATAGGACTTTGAACCCTATTGAACGGCAATTACGTGCCGCAGTTATTGATGCAATGACAACAAATGAAACATTATGGTTTCGAGATGAATATCCATTCGTTTTATTACAAAATAAATTATTACCAGAATTATCATCAAAACGCGGCCAAGTAAAAATATGGTCTGCAGCGAGTTCGTCAGGGCAAGAACCCTATTCAATCGCAATGTCTATATTAGAGTACCAGCAACGAAATCCGGGTAAATTAGTGTCAGGAGCTCATATCGTTGGCACTGATATTTCTGAAACCATGCTAGAGCATTGTAAATATGGACATTATGATAGTTTAGCTATCGCTAGAGGTTTATCTGCGTCAAGAAAGCAGCAGTTTTTTGAAGAGGGTAATAATGGCATGCTTAAATTGAAAGACAATGTTAAGCGTATGGTTAATTTTAGGCATTTAAATTTATTGAATAATTACAGTTTAATGGGGCGATTTGATATTGTTTTTTGCCGAAATGTACTCATTTATTTTTCGCCTGAAATTAAACAAAAAATTATTGCTCAGATCCATGATGTATTAAATGATGGTGGTTATTTGTTTTTAGGTGCATCGGAATCTCTTTCTGGATTAAGTGATAATTTTAATATGATCCGTTGTAACCCCGGTATTATCTATCAGAAAAAATAATAGCAGGTTTTATCGTCACTTATTTCCTTCTAATATGTTAGTAATATTTTAACGTAAAAAATAAATCCCTTTCTCTATATAGTTTTTTAATCGCTACAACTATTCAAGTTTTATATTGTTGGTATAAAACTTGAATAGTTATATCCAATGATTTGGAGGTAGCAAACTAATGGCTATTAATCTTGATAATATATTTGGCATTCATACCGACGCGCTTGTGCTCAGGGGAAAACGTGCTGAATTGATCGCTAGCAATATCGCGAATGCTGACACCCCAGGCTATAAAGCTAAGGGGATGGATTTTAATAAATTACTCGCGCAAGCAACACAAAAACAAGCAATGGGTATGAGCACAACGAATGCCAAACATTTAGATGTGCGCATGGAATTAAATAATAATTCTGAATTTAGAACGCCAAATCAGCCAGATACAGGCGATGGTAATACGGTTGATGTACAAGTGGAACGAAACTTGTATTTAGAAAACTCATTAAAGTACCAAGCAAGCCTACAATTCATCAATGGCAGAATTAAAGGCTTACGAAAAGCGATTACCGGAGGGCAATAATTATGAGTTTATTTAATGTATTTGATATCAGTGCCTCAGGGATGAGCGCACAGTCTGTAAGACTAAACACTACGGCGAGTAATATTGCTAATGCCGATAGCGTTAGTAGTAGTATTAATGAAACTTACCGAGCTCGACATCCAGTTTTTGCCGCGGAAATGCAAAAAGCTGCCGCCTCACAACCACAATCGGTCGGTGTACAAGTTTTAGGTGTTGTTGAAAGTAATAAACCATTAAATGTTGAGTATGCTCCAAGCCATCCGATGGCAGACAAAAATGGTTATATATACAAGCCTAATGTTAATGTTATTGAAGAAATGACAAATATGATTTCAGCTTCACGCTCTTATCAAACAAACGTACAGTTAGCTGAATCAGCTAAAAATATGGTTAATAAAACCTTGTTACTTGGTCAACGCTAATGTCTGACAATAAACAGTTTAAAGCGAAAATAAATTTTGAAATACAATTGAGGAGTTTGTTATGGAATCTGTAAAAGGTGGTGGTGTTTTAGATGGCTTGCGTTGGCAAAACCAAACAACCCCTGAAGCAAAAACTCGTAACGACATGCTTAACCAGTCAGATTTTTTTGCTCTGTTAACGCAAGAGTTATCGTATCAAGACCCAACTAAACCTGTAGATAATAATGAAATGATCTCGCAGATGACAGGGTTCTCAACTACTGACGGTATTTCAAACCTAAACGACAAGTTTGAAGGCTTTGCAAACATGATGGGGTCTAGCCAAGCATTACAAGCTTCTTCATTAGTTGGTCGTAGTGTGCTTGTTGATGACAATCGATTTGAATCAACAGAGGGTGAAACGGTTAAAGGTAAATTAAAGCTCGATCTGCCAGCAAACAACGTGGTTATTTATGTTGAAAATGAATCTGGTGCGGTTGTACAACAAGTACCTGTTGGTAATGTTTCTCGTGGTGAATTTGGCTTTGAGTGGAATGGTCAATTAGCCAATGGCGAACAAGCCGGTTCTGGAGTATATCGCTTTAGAGTTGCTGGCTTAGTCGGTGGCGAAGCTTCAGAACTCCAAGCATTAACTTATCGCAATGTCGATAGTGTGACCTTAAGTGGTGCTGGTGGACAAGTACAATTAAATCTTAAAGGTGGAAATTCAATGGCGTTAGCTGACGTAGTTGAAATTTCGCAAGGATAAATTTTTTAAAGTGAGGTAGTAAATATGTCTTTCAATGTCGCATTAAGTGGCTTAAATGCCGCTCAAAAAGATTTGGATGTTACATCCAATAATATCGCCAATGTTAACACCACAGGCTTTAAAGAATCTCGAGCAGAATTTGTTGATGTTTATGCATCTTCGTTATTGTCTTCTGGTAAAACTAAAGTAGGCGACGGTGTCTTAACGTCGCAAGTTGCCCAACAATTTCACCAAGGAAGTATTAAATTCACCAATAACTCTTTAGATTTAGCCATTACAGGGAATGGTTTTTTCGCCACAGTACCTGAATTGGGTTCGCAAGAAACTTCGTTTACGCGTGCTGGTGAGTTTAAACTTGATAATAATAATTTTATTGTTAATTCTCAAGGTGGACATCTTCTCGGTTTTGATGTTGGCTCAGATGGTTCTTCAACCTCAGTGAGTTTAAGTACTGCAAGTCCTATTAGAATACCTACTTCATCAGGTGCACCGCAATTGACGTCAACCGTAGATGTTAGAATGAATTTACCTGCGGGAGACAGTTATATTACAGGCGCGCCAACAAATTTTGACCCGACAGATACTTTAACCTATAACAACTCAACTTCAGTAACTATTTTTGACTCATTAGGTGATAGTCATGTAATGACTTATTACTTTATTAAAGCAGATCCAAGCACGAACCCTAACGAATGGGTTGTTGCTACCGCGCTTGATGATACCATGGTGGCCGTTGATGATCCTGCCAACACTGCTGCCAATATTGTCGGTACGGCAGCAGGCTCACCTTTAGCGCCCGCAGGAATACAGGGCGCTCGTTTGACATTTGATGCTTCGGGTGACTTTACCAGTTTTGTCCCCGCAGCAGGCATTACCACTGTAGCTTTAGGTACGCCAGGGGCAGGCATCTTAACCAACGGCTCTAATCAAGCGCAAACGATTACTATTGATTTTAATTTAGATCCAGCAGGACCTAACCCAAATGAACCAACACAATTTGCTTCAAATTTTGAAGTAACTTCGTTAGAGCAAAATGGTTTGCCTGTTGGTCGATTAACCGGTATTGATATTGGTCCTGATGGTTTAGTGCAGGCGAGCTTTAGTAATGGCACATCACAGCCTCTTTCTCGTATTGCCTTAGTAAGTTTTGCTAATGATCAAGGTTTAACTCAAGCAGGGAGTACGTCTTGGAAATCCAGTATTTTATCTGGAGAACCCTTAGCGGGGGAAGCGGGTTCTGGTACTTATGGTACGGTAAATTCATCGGCATTAGAGCAATCAAATGTGAACTTAACCAATGAATTGATTGATTTAATTTCAGCACAACGAAATTTCCAAGCCAATTCACGAGCACTTGAGGTGAGTAATGCCCTTAACCAAAATATACTTCAAATTAGATAAGTAAATTAGATTACTTTTTCAGCCTTAATTTTAATATTAAGGCTGTTTTGTTTTGAATTCAAGCCAAAATAAATTTCACTCCCCTTGTTACGCCCTAACTTCATCGTTATTCAATTTCTTCCCCTTTGTTTTTTTTTGGCATTTTTATTGCATTATTTTAACTAATAAATCCAGCTAGTAAGCCCTGTGCTAAATGCAATTAGTCGAGAAAAATTATGGATAGAATGCTTTACGTAGCAATGAGTGGTGCCAAGCAAAATATGCTTTCCTTGGCCGTTACTGCTAACAATTTAGCTAACGCTAAAACAACTGGCTTTAAAGCCGATATGGCACAAGCTAGAAGTATGCAAGCCTTTGGTGAAGGCTTGCCCTCGAGAGTATTTTCGATGACAGAACGCGCCAGCCAAAATTTTGACAGTGGTGCTATTAGCACTACTGGTCGAGAGTTAGATTTAGCGATTCAAGGGGATGGTTGGATCGCCATTCAAACACCAGCGATAAATACCACAAATGGTGCTCAAGTTGGGGTAGCAAGTTTAGCAGGAAAATTGACATCAGAAGCCTATACCCGTGAAGGCCATTTGCGTCTTAATGAAAACGGTGGTTTAGAAACTACCAGCGGTGAGCCGGTCATCGGTGAAAATGGCCCCATTACTATTCCGTTGCCGGTCAGTAATATCCATATTTCTAAAGATGGCACAATTATGGTTCAACCTGCAGGAGCACCGAGTACTGTTCAAGAAGAAGTGGCACGAATTAAACTAGTGAACCCTGATGTAAGAGAACTTGAAAAAGGTGCCGATGGTTTTTTTCGGAATAAAAATGGCACACCTGCAGAAGCTGATACTAGCATAAGAGTGCAAAGTGGGGCGTTAGAAGAAAGTAATGTAAACCCTGTAATTGAAATGGGGAAGATGATTTCTATTCAGCGCACTTTTGAAATGGAATTAAAATTAATGAAAACCGCAGAAGAAAATGATTCGAGTGCTTCGGCATTACTGAGATCTTTTTAGGTAAGTTTTTAGCTTTAACAATTATTGAGGTGATTTATGAACGCAGCATTATGGATCAGTAAAACTGGCTTAGATGCCCAAACCAAAGAAATATCTGTTATTTCAAATAACTTAGCTAATGCGAATACTATTGGTTATAAAAAAAGTCGTGCTATTTTTGAAGATTTACTTTATCAAACTATAAATCAACCAGGTGGGCGTTCAGCACAAGATACTGAATTACCTTCAGGGTTAATGTTAGGTGCGGGTACTAAAGTTGTCGCGACACAAAAAATTCATACCCAAGGCGATATGCTGACTACCGATAATGCGTTAGATGTGATGATTCAAGGAGAGGGCTTTTTTGAAGTATTACTGCCTGATGGTAGCTCTTCGTATTCTCGTAATGGTCAATTTACCATGGATCAGGACGGAAATATTGTAACCCCAGGCTCTGGTTATTTATTACAACCTCAAGTTACCGTACCTAATGATGCTCAAGAAATAATTATTTCACAAGATGGAGAAGTCTCTGTTCGCATTCAAGGCCAAGCAGACAACGCGATTATTGGTCAAATCAATACAGTGAACTTTGTTAATCCAGCAGGTTTGGAACCCATAGGGCAAAATTTGTTTGTTGAAACTGCAGTAAGTGGCACACCACAAGAAGGTGTACCTGGATTAGGCGGTTTCGGTATGATTTTACAAGGTGCGTTAGAAACTTCTAACGTAAATACGACTGAAGAATTAGTTAACTTAATTCAAGGTCAACGCATTTATGAAATGAACTCAAAAGTTATTTCAGCGGTAGATCAAATGTTGAGTTATATCAACCAGCAGTTATAAACGAATTATTGTTATTGTTATTGTTTTGTCTATATTAAGAGAGGAACGAGTTATGAAATATTTAAGTATTGTCGCCGTATTACTCGTGTTTTTAAGTGGTTGTACGTCTGTTCAACAAGCAAAAGTACTTCCAGATGACCCCGATTTTGCACCGATCCTTCCTGAAGAAGAAGCGGTAAGTATTGTTCCAAGCGGTTCTTTATTTAATACCCATTATGTTAATAATATTTACTCTGATTCTAAAGCACGACGAGTTGGCGATATTATCTCGGTAATACTACAAGAAAGTACACAAGCGAAGAAAAATTCAAAAACAGAATTAAAAAAAGAAAACAGCGCTACATTACAGCCTATTACAGGGTCTGGAGGTAATCCAATTACTCTTAGCGGTCAATCATTGCAATTTGGAATCGATCAAAAGTCAAATTTCAAAGGTGATTCGAAAGCGGATCAAGGCAATAGTCTTAATGGCAATATTTCTGTGCATGTATTAAAAGTATTATCTAATGGTAATTTAATTATTCGTGGTGAAAAATGGTTAACCCTTAATAATGGTGATGAATACATTCGTTTAACCGGCATTATTCGCTCACTTGATATTAGTGCTAACAATACTATTATGTCGAATAAAATTGCCAATGCCCGTATTCAATATTCTGGTACTGGTTCTTTTGCAGAAGTACAAAAGCAGGGCTGGTTAACTCAATTCTTTAATAGCAGTTGGTGGCCAATATAATGAAAACTTTTATAACCTTTATTTTACTTACAATCGTTATTCAAAATGTTGCGCACGCTCAGCGGATTAAAGATTTAGTAGACGTTGCGGGTGTGCGAAGTAACCAATTATTAGGTTACGGCTTAGTCGTTGGTTTACCTGGTACCGGCGAAAAAAGTCGTTATACCGAACAAAGTTTTAAAACCATGCTTAATAATTTTGGTATAAATATGCCAGAAAATTTACGTCCTAAAATTAAAAATGTTGCTGCGGTAGCTGTGCATGCTGAACTTCCTGCTTTTGCAAAACCAGGGCAATCAATTGATGTCACCATTTCATCTATTGGTAGTGCACAGAGTTTACGTGGTGGCACTTTAATGCAAACGGTTTTAAAAGGTATGGACGGTAAAGCCTATGCGGTAGCTCAAGGTAGCTTAGTGGTGAGTGGTTTGGGAGCACAAGGTTTAGATGGTTCTAAAGTCTTAGTGAACACACCAACTGTTGGACGTATTGCGAATGGTGCAACCGTAGAAAGAGAAGTACTTTCGCCATTTATGATGGGCGACTATATCACCTTTAATTTGCGCAATGCTGATTTTGGCACCGCTAAAAATTTATCAGATGCTATTAATAATTTTATAGCAGGATCTGCTAAAGCGTTAGATGCGGCTTCAGTGCGAGTGTCTGCACCGCGAGATTCTGCTGATAGAGTGAGTTTTTTAGCGATGTTAGAAAACTTAGAGTTTGAACCTGATAGACCCTCAGCTAAGGTTGTGGTTAATTCACGTACAGGCACCATAGTTATTGGCTCTGATGTTCGTTTATTACCTGTTGCGATCACCCATGGTGGTATTACTGTCACAATAAACGAAGTACAAAATCCTAATCAGCCTGATGCTTTTTCTGAAGGTAAAACAGTCGTAACACAGCAATCCATTATCGATTTAAATAAAAATGACTCACGCATGTTTGTTTTTGACCCAGGTGTATCCTTAGATACATTAGTTAAAGCCGTTAATGATATTGGTGCTGGGCCTGGTGATGTAATGGCAATTTTAGAAGCATTAGAGCAGGCGGGTGCTTTACGTGGTCAATTGATCATCATTTAAGTAGGCTATCTTTATGAGCACTAAAATTTCAGATGCACAAAATATTTTAGATGTTAATGCCTTAAACGACATTAAGTTAAAATCTAAATCAACGAGTAGCACGGATAAAAAAGAAGCATTAAAAGAGGTAGCAAAGCAATTTGAATCACTCTTTACACAAATGTTATTAAAAAGTATGCGTAAAGCGCAAGAAGTTTTAGAGTCGGATAGCCCTTTTAATTCACAATCAGTTAAATTTTATCGCGATATGCATGATCAGCAACTTGCGGTTGAATTATCAGATAATGGTTCACTAGGTTTAGCGCCTCTGATTGTTAGGCAGTTGGGCGGTAATAGCGAAAATTACATGCCAAGCAGTGCGTTGCGTAACAATGCCAATTTAAAATCTCATCAGTTTAATCCAACAAACAATGTTTCGGACACCACGTTACTTGATAAAAAAAGTGGCGGTATTGGTTATTCGCTATTAGATCATCGGCAGTTAAATATGCCTTCAGCGCCTTTACAGCATGAGATTAATGATAAGTTAGTAAACACGCTGAAAAAAAATCAAGCAGCAATCTCTCCTAAAAGCACGTTAGTTGCCCCGGATTATGCTAAACCCAAAGATTTTGTTACTGCGATAACGATACCTGCTAAACGCGCAGAGCAAGCATTAGGAGTACCATTTAAAGTAATTATTGCTCAAGCTGCACTCGAAACCGGTTGGGGACAAAAAGTCATTAAAACAGAACAAGGTCAAAGTTCTAATAATCTTTTTAATATTAAAGCGGATGAACGCTGGCAAGGCGACAAAACAAATAAAGAAACTTTGGAATATCAGCAAGGAAGCATGGTTAAAACAAAGGCACCATTTAGGGTATATCAATCCATAAATGAAAGTTTTAACGATTTTATTCAATTTATTTCAAGTAGTGAACGTTATCAAAGTGCTTTAAAACAAACCGACAATGTGGAGCAATTTTTGCAAGGTTTACAACAAGCAGGTTATGCAACAGATCCAAACTATGCGAATAAAATTTTATCAACCTTATCTAAGGTATCGGATCTGTTAAACGAATAATCTACGTTCGATTTTGAGTTTAAAAAGGGTTTTATTATGGCGGTTAGTTTATATGGTACAGGCGTTTCAGGGCTTTTAGCTTCAAAGCAAGCGTTAGACACCATTGCGCATAATATTGCCAATGTAAATACCGATGGCTATTCAAGACAACGTACTGAAATTATATCGGCAGGATCACAAACCTTTGGCGATGGTTTTGTTGGCTTAGGGGTTAAAGTTGATGATGTAACCCGCACGTTTGACCAATTTGCTTATATAGATTTAATTGGCAACACCAGTAATAATAATTTTAATCAAACCTTTTTTAATAGTGTTGACCGTGTTGACCAAGTTATATCAGATCAAGATACTTCAATTACTAGTTCCTTGGGGAATTATTTTGCCGCGGTTAATGCCGTTGCGGATAATCCTAACTCATTAGAGTCTCGAAATAATTTAATACAGGTGTCTAGAAATATGACATCTACATTTAATCGCTTGTATGATCAATTAGATATTCAATTTAGATCGCTTAATGACGATGTAGAAAACATTGCCAAAGAAATGACGTCATTAGCCAAAAATTTAGCAGACGTAAATAATCAAATTCAGTTAACTGCAGGTGATAGTACTAAGAATTTACCTAATGATTTACTTGATCAACGAGATAAAATTGTACTTGAAATTAGTAAGTTCACCAATGTATCTACGGTCAAGCTTGATAACGGCATGATCAATTTATTTATTGGTACCGGCCAGCCTTTAGTACTCGGCCAAACACCTTTAGGGATAGAAGCTGTGGTTGATCGCACTGATAATAGCAAAAAAGAACTAGCTTTAGTTAGTAATAATGGCACACCTCAGCGACTTCGTGGTGATCGCATGGGCGGTAAAATTCAAGCACTATATAATTTTCGAGATAATGTACTCGACAAAGCGTTCAATCAATTAGGTCAAACCGCCATTGGTATTGGTCATTTAATTAATGAGCAGCAAAAGCTTGGTTTAGATTTAAATATGCAAGTGGGTACAAATTATTTTAATGACGTTAATTCACAACAAAGTATGTTGCAACGTGTATTACCTAAAAATGATAACTTAGGAACAGCTCAACTGAGTGTTAAAATAGAAGATGTAAATACCTTAACCGCCGATGATTTTCAATTAGAAGTGGTTAGTTATGCTGCGGGTCCACCTGAAACAGTACAATTTCAATTAACCAATTTAACCGATGGTTCGCAATTAACATTACCAGCGGCGGGTGCACAAGATTTAACAGTATCGCGTAATATTGATGTCGCACAATATGGTATTAGTATTAATGTTGACTCAATCAGTGCTACTGACCCATTACAAGTAGGTAAGGTTTTTGACATTAAACCTACAAGGCTAGGAGCACAAAATTTTGACGTTGATATGACTCAACCAGAATTAATTGCTGCGGCAGCCAATCAAATACTCATTACTGATGATGCGACAAATACTGGTACAAGTAATACACGCATAACTCAGTTGATAAATCCAAATGATGTCAATTATCCGACAAAAATAAATTTAACAACTAATCCTGTTACTCCTGCTCGTGGTTTACGTATTGAAGTGAATGAACCAGTTGCCGGAACCTTTACCTATCAAGTGGTTAACGCTAATACAGGCGTGCCGATTGAAGAACCCGCAGGTACGCCGTTAACAGGTTTAGCTTTTACCGCGCCCGCACAAACTATTACCCATGCAGGGTTTTCAATTGATATTGAAATTGAAGATACCGCCGCACTTGATAGCTATAAATTCACCTTAGATTATAATGAAACAGGTGTTGGTAATAATACTAATGCGTTAGTGATGGCAAATTTTCAAACCGATAAAAAATTAAACAATGGCCGTTCAACTTTTCAAGATAACTATGCTTTACTTACTTCAGATGTTGGCGCGGTAACGAGCTCAGCAGAAGTTCGATTGCAATCATCGGAAGTTTTATTTAGTCAAGCTGAATCTCGATTAACATCTGTCGCAGGTGTTAATTTGGATGAAGAAGCTTCCGATTTATTAAAATTTCAAGCGGCCTATAATGCATCTGCTCGAGTGGTAACTGTTGCTAATGAATTAATGGATACCTTATTAAATGCTACGCGTTAATAAATCCACCTAAATTTCTTTATCCTTCTATATTCTAAAAACATTATCTAGGCACCTTTTTTGCATTCATATAATTAATCCTTTATGAATAGTAACTAAAATAGGTGTAACGTGCGCATTTCAACGCAAACATTTTATCAACGTAGTACTAACTCAATTTTAGACAGACAAGCTAAAACGAGCCAGCTTAACGTTCACTTATCTGAATCAAAAAGAGTTATTCATGCCTCTGATGATCCTGTTGCAGCAGCCTCAATTCAGCGATTAAAACAGAGCGTTTCGGTTAATACACAATACCTTAAAAATATTGAAGTGGCTGATGCTTCAAATGCTTTAGAAGAAAACACCCTAGGACAAGTTGTTAACTTATTACAACGCACCAGAGAATTAATGGTTTCAACGGGTGATGGTATATATAACCTAGATAATTATGAAACAGTCGCTACAGAATTAGAACAAATAAAAGAAGAACTTGTTGGCTTAGGTAATAGTAAAGACGGCAATAGTGAATATATATTTTCTGGTTATGATGTTGATAATAAACCCTTCCAAGTTGATGCTTTTGGCGCGGTAAAATATATTGGCGATCAAGGTGTTCGACAGTTACAAGTTGGCTCTGGAGTAGAAGCAGCCATTAATGATAATGGTTTTGACTTGTTTATGAATTTAAGTAGCGGCAATGGTTCTTTTGTCTCTACGGTTGCTAGCAGCAATAAAGGCTCAGGTGTGGTTGGCCAAGGGGTAGTTTTTGACCCAACGACTGCGAGTAATTTTAGCGGTGAAGAATATAGCGTACATTTTACTGAACCAGGGGTTGGTTTACCAACGCAATATAGTGTTTATAGTATTGAACCGGCAAGTGTTGTCGGTAATGCTACGGTAAAACTTGCCGGAGTCGATTTAAATAATGCGGCTATTGGTAATGTAGATCCTGCCGCGGTATTTCCTAATGCAGGTAGTGCCGTTAATGTTGAATTTTTTGCCACGGCAACTCCCGGTGAATTTGAAGTAAAAATTAACAATCAAAGCTCTTTGCCCACCATTTATGATTCCAATGTTGCGACCAGTCAACAAATCAGTATTGACGGTATGACAGTGGAAGTTTCAGGTGTTCCTGTCGCCACCGATATATATCAGGTTAATAAATATATTGCCCCCACTCAATATACTGAAAACCAAACAGTCGAATTTAATGGTGTGCGCACACAAATTAAAGGCACACCATTAGATCAAGATGTTTTTACGCTAACCCCAAGCGCCAGCAGAGACATTTTTTCTACCATTCAAAGTGCCATTGATTCTTTAAGAATTCCTGGAACAACCGACACTCAAGAAGCGGTGCGGTTAACCCAACTAAATATGTCTAAATTAGAGTTAGATAGTGCATTAAATAATGTGGTTAATACCCGTTCTAAAGTGGGTGCTCGAATGCAAACACTTGATAATCAAAAAGAAATAGGTCAAGACTTTAAATTGGTTTCACAAAAATCGATGTCGCAGTTAGAAGATTTAGACATGGCACAAGCGGTTAGTGATTTAAAAATTGAGCAAACGGCTTTAGAAGTCGCACAACAAACTTTTGTACAGTTACAACGATTGAATTTATTCGACTTATTACGTTAACAACGTTGTAAATTTAGGATTATTACAAATAATTTGGTTAATTGGCACACAATTCGCATTAACCAAGCAAGAGATAATAAAAAGCGTTGATTAACTAACGTACAGCACGGTTTTTTGACACTACGCGGCAACTAATTGCCGAAGGCCAAAAAACGGCAATATAGAGAAGATAATAGGAGTTACCCATGCCACAGATTATTAATACTAATATAATGTCGCTAAATTCGCAGCGTCAATTGAATAAATCTCAATTGATGCAGAGTGAAGCCATGGCACGCTTGTCATCTGGGCTACGTGTTAATAGCGCAAAAGATGATGCTGCCGGACTTGCCATTGCAACCGGAATGGAATCGCAAATTCGTGGTATCAATCAAGCCATACGAAATGCAAATGACGGTATTTCAATGTCGCAAACCGCAGAGGGTGCGATGGATGAAATGACTAACATTCTTCAGCGTGTGCGTGAGCTAGCGATTCAATCAGCGAATGACACAAATTCAGCCTCAAACAGAGCTTCTATTCAAGCTGAAGTTGGTCAACTTTATGATGAAATTGACCGTATTGCCAATGTTACCCAGTTTAATGGTGTTAATGTGCTTGACGGTAGTGTAGGTTCAACTACTTTACAAATTGGCGCAAATGCCGGCGAAAATTTAACGTTCTCTATTGATTCTGTAACTACGCGTGATTTAAACCTAAATGCCGTTTCAGGTTTAGGGGAATTAAATGGTGGCCGAGTAAATACCAATGGAGCGACACTTGCCGATGAAGTAACAATAAACGGTGTCGCGTTAAGTGCTGTCGCTAATGGCTCTGACCGTGCAGTAAACATGGCTGCGGCGGTAAACGCGAGTGCTGGTATTACTGGAGTAACTGCTTCTGCATACAATACCGTTGAAGGGGTTGGTAATCAGTCAGGAGTGTCTTCTAATCTAGTTATCAATGGAACTGCGATTGGTGCAACAGGTTCAATGAAAGAGTTGGTTGATACGATTAATCGTGACGTGGCCGGTGTTGTTGCTTCAATAGCTAATAATGGCGCGCTTTTATTATCTAATGATAATGGTTTAAGCATTGATGTTTCTGCTGGTGGTAGTGAAGTTGGTATTATCGATGGTAATTATAATGGCTTTTTAGCCTTAAGTAGTTCCGACCAAACTGAAATTACTCTTGGTTTAGGTACCGCAACGACCGCTTCAGCATCTCAATTACAAGAATTCGGCTTTAATTTAGCTGAAGGTTCGGCTAAATTGACTGGGGGAAAAGTCACTGCTGGCGTTGTTTCAGGCGCGGATGGTATACAAATTAATGGAGTAGATTTAGGTGCTGTAACAGGTACGTCTGCAGCAGATAAAGCATTCTCAATTAATGCGATTAAATCTCAAACTGGTGTTTCAGCCTCGGCTACTACAGAAATTCAATATGAAGTGTTGATTTCTCAAATAGCAGTAGAGTCAGCATTTACCATTAATGGCTTGTCGATTGATTTTACCGCAGCGACGGCAACTACACCGCCAGTTTCTCTAGATGATGTTGTTACAACTATTAATAATTCTGGCATTCAAGGCGTTATTGCTACAGCAGACAATTTGACTGGTAGTATTATTTTTACTTCTCAGTCAGGTGGAGACCTATCTATACATACTGTTGTTGGAGATGTTTTTAACGATACATCAGGCGTGATAGTTAATACCAATGGTGCTACTCAAATTACTCGAGGTGAAATAACCTTAACTGGTGATGCTGGTAAAGATGTGTTAGTGACAAGTACCGCTAATTCTGAAGCGGCAAAAGATACCGCACTAGCAAAATTAGGGCTAATCGATTTTGGTGGTAGTGCTTCAGCTATTGGTACTGGGTTAAGTGTACTTACCGTTGCAAATTCAGAAAACACCATTAAGCGCGTTGATGCAGCATTAAAGCAAGTGTCTGAATCTCGAGCAAAACTTGGTGCGGTACAAAATCGTTTAGGGTCAACTATTTCTAACTTATCTAATGTTTCGCAAAATTTATCAGCGTCGAAATCACGTATTGTGGATGCCGATTTTGCCGCGGAGACCTCAAAACTAAGTAAAGCTCAGATATTACAACAGGCAGGTACGGCAATGCTTTCACAAGCCAATGCAAGTACACAAAACGTATTATCGCTTCTACAAGGTTAAGGGTAATGTAATATTAGGAGATATTAGCGAAGGTCAGTATTTCTTTAAATATGAAAAAACTAAGGTGGCAACTAGCCACCTTTTTTTGTGGTTCAAAAGTTAAAATGATTTTATTTAAATAATTTTGTAAATAATCCTAAAGTAAATTTTAAAGCTTCCGATAAAGATTGTAAGTCAACTAACTGACATAACAAATTCTTCAGACTTATCTGTTGAAAATATGCTAAATCGTAGGAGCTTATCATGCCTCAAGTAGTTAATACCAATGTGATGTCGCTAAATGCGCAACGTCAACTAAACAAATCGCAATTACAACAAAATACTGCGATGGAACGTTTGTCTTCTGGTTTACGAATCAACAGTGCGAAAGATGATGCTGCTGGTTTGTCAATTTCGACAGGCATGTCTTCTCAAATTCGTGGTTTGAACCAAGCGGTTCGTAACGCAAACGACGGTGTGTCAATGGCACAAACTGCTGAAGGGTCAATGGACGAAATGACTAACATCCTTCAACGTATGCGTGAACTAGGTGTTCAATCAGCGAATGATACTAACTCTGCTTCTAACAGAGCGTCAATCCAAATTGAGGTTGACCAACTATACAGTGAGTTAGATCGTATCGCTTCAACTACCTCTTTTAACGGAATCAATTTACTTGATGGTTCTAATAAATCAACCAGCTTACAAATTGGCTCTGAAGCGAATCAATCGTTATCGTTTTCAATTAGCGCGGTAACCACTAAAGATTTAAATCTAAATGCTGTTTCCGGTTTAGGTGAATTAAATGGTGGACGTGCTAATACTGCCTCCGCGATGACATCAACAGCTGTGTTGCTGAATGGTGTACAGCTTTCTGGTACTGGTGCCGCAGCAGCCGATATGGCGGCAAGTGTTAAGGCAATGGTAAATGCCCAAACAGGCTTAACCGGTGTTACAGCTTCAGCTTATAACACAGTAGAAGGTACTGCCGGCCAAACAGGCGTAACTTCAGGTTTAACCATTGGTGGTACAACGGTTTCTAATACAACCAGTATGAGTAATTTAGTCGACACCGTTAATCTTGAGGTTGCTGGTGTAACGGCAACGTTAAACAGCTCTGGTGCATTAGTGTTATCAAATGATACTGGTAAACAAATTGATGTTGGTGGGACTGTTGCAGGCTCAGGTTTAGTTGCTGATGACTACCAAGGTTTTGTATCGCTTTCAAGTGCTGATGGCAGTGCTATTGAACTTTCTGCGAATACACCAACAGTAACCACTGCTGTAGGTAGCGCTCAAATACAGCAAATGGGCTTTATGATCGGAACAGGATCTGACAAATTAACTGGTGGTGCTGTAACTACGGGTGCCGTAACTGCAACTGATGGTATTCAAATAAATGGTGTAGATTTAGGTGCTGTTACCGGAACTACCGCAGCAGATAAAGCGTTTGCGATTAATTCGATTAGTGACCAAACTGGTGTAAGTGCTTCAGCAACAACAGAAGTAAAATATCAAGTTACTATTTCGGCTATCCAAGATGAATCAGCGTTAAGTATCAATGGTGTTGCTATTGATTTTATGACCGTTGCGGCTAATAGTGTTACAACATTAGACGATGCAGTTAATGTAATAAATGCTGCGGGTATTCAAGGTGTGGTAGCTACTGCTGATACTGCAACAGGTAGTTTAGTACTAACTTCACAAGCAGGTTCTGATATTAATGTCTTTGCTGAAGGTAATCCTGCTTCGGGTGGTGTATTTGTAGGGGCAACATTAGGTACTGCTTTGGCAAATGCGGATAAAACTCATGGTTCTGTTACACTAACAGGTAAAGATGGTGCTGATGTATTAGTAACTAGTAACGCGAGTACTCAAGCATTACAAGATGCTGGTTTGGCAAAATTAGGTGTAACCGAAGTGGGTGGTAGTTCAGCCTCAATAGGTGTTGGCTTAAGCGTTACCAGTGTTGTCGGTGCCAATAATACCATTAAACGTATTGATGACGCCTTAGGTAAAATTAGTGATGGTCGTGCAAACTTAGGTGCGATTCAAAACCGCTTAGGTTCAACCATTTCTAACTTACAAAATGTATCGCAAAACATTTCTGCGGCGAACTCTCGAATTAGAGATGCAGATTTCGCGATGGAAACATCAGCATTAAGTAAGTCGCAAATATTGCAACAAGCGGGTACAGCAATGTTATCTCAAGCGAATGCATCAACACAAAACGTGTTGTCGCTACTAGGATAATCGTTGACCGTTAAGTAAACGAAGCAAAGCTTCCTTGGTAGATTCAAGGAAGCTTTTAGTCGTTATAATGGTAAGAAAATTTAAGTAAAAAAAAGAGGTGGTAAAATGATTAACACATCCTCAATAGAGACCACTGCATCAGTACCATTGCAGCCCGTTAGCACCAATAAAACTGCAAATAATGCTAATGCATCAGCAGTGGCTAAAACTGAAAATGTTAAAGCTGAACAAGTGGTAGCGCAAACACAAGCAATTCAAAATGCTGAACGTAATGCTATAGCGCCAGAAGAATTAACGCAAGTAGTTGAAAATTTAAATGCTTTTGTGCAAATAATGAAACGTAATGTTGCTTTTGATGTGGATAGAGACAGCGGTCGCGATGTGATTTCAGTTTTTGATGCTGATACCAAAGAGCTTATTCGCCAAATACCCAGTGAAGAGGCGTTAAAATTGTTAAAACGTATGGATGCAGCCGTAGGGCTTTTGTTTAGTGAAAGGGTTTAGCTTAAGTGTGTTAAATATGCCGTATTTATTGGCGTCAAAATTGCTTTATATTTAGATCTTGGAATACAAATCAAAGCGTTAGATCCTGAAACAAGTTCAGGATGACAGGTTAAGTTCAGGATGACAGGTTAAGTTCAGGATGAAAAGCGAGAGAATTAGCTATCGTTATACTAACGAAGGTTGTATGCCTCAAAAGAAAAACGTGTAACTGATATTAAATTGTTACACTAACGAAAACTATTGTTTTTTAGGAGTACTATTATGCCAGCAATTACTTCAACCGGCCTCGGTTCAGGTTTAAAAGTTAACGATATAGTTAATGCCATTGTTGATGCTGAAAAAGTACCTGTTAAAAGTAAAATTGATAGTGATTCACAACTAGCAACGGCACAAATTTCTGCTTTTGGTAGTATAAACAGTGCTCTGTCCACCTTTAAAGACTCCTATAAAGACTTATCTAAAACGTCCACTTTTTCAGCCGTAACTATTAATTCATCGGATGCAACCGTTCTAACGGCTAGTGCAGGTATAGGAGCTCAGACAGGAACGTTCGATATAGAGGTTCAAGCCAAAGCACAAGCTCAGAGCTTAGCTACCTCTGCATTTTTAAGCCCCAATGATGCGATTGGTACAGGTACTCTAACTATTCGCTATGGCTCTTATGCCACGGGCAGTTTTGCTGTTAATGCCAATACGACTATTCAAAATATTACTATTGATGCAACAAATAATACCCTATCAACACTCAGAGATAGCTTAAATTCTGACACCAGTAATGGTTTATCAGCTTCTATTATTAACGATGGTAGTGGTTATCGTTTAGTAATGACCAGTGATAAAACGGGTGAAAATTATGCTATGGAAATTACGGCAGCTGATGCGGATGGCAACAATACGGATATTACATCAGGTATATCTCGTTTAATTTATAACGATACCACTAAAAATGTTACCCAGACGCTTGCTGCCAATGACGCTAAAATTGTGATGAATGGTTTAACTATTACCCGAGATTCTAATAGCATTGACAGTGTTATTACTGGTGTAACCTTAGATATACTTGATACAAAACCTGGTACTAATATTCGTTTAAATATCAATAATGATACATCAACGGTTGAGTCACAAATAAAAGGCTTTGTTGATAATTACAATACCCTTATAGGGCAACTAAATGAATTTAGCAAAGTTGATTCTAATAGTGGTGAAAAAGGTGTTTTGGCGGGTGATGCAACGGTTAGAGGTATTCAGACTCAATTGAGAGGAGTGTTAAATAATCGGTTAGATCATTTAACGGGAACCATAAAAAGTTTTGCTAATTTAGGCATTTTTACTAAACGAGATGGTACTTTAGAAATTAATGAAACGAATTCAGCTTTACCAAAATTCTCAGAAGTTTTAGCCAATAACATTGCAGATATCGCTGATTTTTTCACGGCTACAGGAACCGCGAGTGATACCCAAATTGATTTTACCAGTTCTAATTCTGTTACAGTACCAGGTACTTATAATGTTGAAGTTAGCCAGTTAGCTACACGAGGCACATTAACGGGTTCAACAGTAAATAATTTAACTATTGGTGCTACTAATGACACCTTTACTATGCGTGTGGATGGTATTTTATCAAACAACATTGTGTTAGCAGATCAAACGTATTCTACGTTAGCTGATTTGGTTTCAGAACTGCAATCAAAAATAAACTCCGATAGTACGTTATTAGATAAAGGTGTTAGCGTTATTGTTAGTGAAGACGCCGGTAAAATTAAAATTGAATCAAGTAAATATGGGTCATCATCTTCAGTAGCCTTTACTCAAGTAGGAAGTTCTTTTTTAGCTGATTTAGGGATAGGTGTTCAACAAGGTATCACCGGTGTTGATGCCGCTGGTAAAATTGATGGCGCTACCGCTCTTGGTGATGGCCAATATTTGTTATCTCAAAGTGGAAATTCATCAGGGATTAAAGTAGAAGTATTAGGTGGTTTATTAGGTAGTAGAGGCACGGTTACGTTCTCTAAAGGCAGTACCGTAGTGATGAATGATTTATTGGCTAGTATGATTGATAATCAAATATCTAATTCTAGCAGCGATGTTAATTCGTCGAGTGTTGACAATGCTCCGCCATCAACGCTAGTTGATTCAAAAACAGATTCGTTGTACAAAAAATTAGAACAGTTAGACCGCCAAGATGCAGATTTAAAATTGCGTATGGATAAATATGAAGCTCGTTTATTTAAACAGTTTAATGCCATGGATAGTGCCGTTGCCGCGTTAAGCGCTACTCTAGGTAGCTTAACCTCAATGTTCGATCAATTACCAGGATATACTAATAAGAAATAATTTATTATTAGTCATTGGAGTGTAGCTATCCTAACGAAAGTCAGGAACTGTTCAACCTAAATTGAGACGTTTTAAGTATATAAGCCACAACAAGTTCTTGTTGTGGCTTATTTTTTGCTGTACTTTTATGATTAAAGGTTAATTATAAAATTAGCGTCAAGTTTTAGTAATAGGATCATCAATGACCCAGCTTTCCGATATTCAAATAGATATTCAAACTAAACTACTACGAGCAACATTTTTAAATAATATGGCTGTTATGCAAAAACATATGCCAGAAATATTTGCATTTTATCAAAATTATATACCTACAAGAGTAAAGCTAACATTAGATCATAATGGCGAAGTGAATATGGTATCGGAAGGTTCCTTGGTATATGAAGAGCATGCTAAAGAAAATAGTTATAAACAGGCTGAAACTTTTTATGAAGAACCGAGGTTATTCTCCTATCAATTAAGCAGAAATGGTGAGGGCGAAGATGATTTTGAACATGCACGCGTGCTTGAAAAAATATATCAACGAAGAGAACAAGATGTTCACTCTGCAAAATTTAATCTACTGAAAAATGAACAACATATAGATTTGTTAACGATGATTGGTGTAGGTTTAGGCTTCCATATTGAGCGATTGTTTCAATTATGCGACGTGCGATTCTTTTATCTGTATGAGCCCGATCCTGATTGTTTTTATTGTGCGATGCATTGTGTCGATTTTGGACCAATGATCGAACGTTGTTACAGTAAGGGGGGCGCATTTACAATTAAAATTGGAGGAAATGAAAATCAATATATTAATGGATTGAGTGTTTTCTTATCTAACAATGGCATATTCAATATTGCTCGTTTTTTTAATTATCGACATTATCGTAGTGAAATGACTGATAAAACCTTTAAAGTTATTTTTGATTTAGCGTATCGATTGAGTAGTGGTTGGGGATTTTTTGAGGATGAAATTATCAGTATTATCCATACATTATCTAATGTTGAACAGCAATATCCTTACGTGTTAAATAAACAACAAATAACCAACCCTTTAGCGGAAAAACCTGTTTTTATTATTGGTAATGGACCGTCATTAGATGAAACGATACATTACATCAAAGAAAATCAAAGTAATGCGGTAATTTTTTCGTGTGGTACTGCATTAAAATCAATACTGGACGCTGGTATTACGCCTGATTTTCATATTGAAATGGAGCGTGCTGCAGCATTGTATGAATGGATAGATTCGGTCGGACATAAAGATAAACTAAAAACTATCAACATTATAGCGCTTAATACTGTATACACTAAAATATTAAAGTTGTTTAAAAATGCTTATATTCTTGCTAAGCCAAAAGATGGAGGAACTGACTTTTTACTTGAATATATAGATAAAGAAAAATACCCCGTTGTTGATGCTTGTAATCCGACCGTATCAAATGCAGCAGCGGCAGCAGCAACGCACTTAGGTTTTAAAAAAATCTATTTGTTTGGTGTCGATTATGGCTATATTGATGAAGAATATCATCATTCTAAAGGCAGTATTTATTATCAAAAAGGATCTCATGCTGAACGCGCCAAAATGGTAGGAGATATGCGTGTTAAGGGAAACTTTGTTGAAGAAGTGTTTACTACACAGCATTTTGATACTTCAAGAGCGACATTGGAAATATTATTAGAAAAAAATCCTGATATAACGTGTTATAACTGCAGTAATGGTGCAAATATTCAATTAACCAAACCATTAAAGTTTACTGAAATAGAAACACTTGATTACATCGAAAGTAAATATGAAGCGCTTGAAGATCTCGTATCTAGTTCGTTTTCATTTAAAGATTTTGAGACGCTAAATTTTAAACAATTATTCGCGAATAAACTTAAGTTATTGGAACTTTGTATTAAAAAAACTACCGACATTACGTCGGTTAATATTCATTCTAGATTGCAGTTAGCACAATTATTTTCAACACAGTTTAAGTATATTCGTAGTTATTCTGAGAAAAAAGAAACAATGGTTATCTACCGTTTTTTACAGGGTAGTGTAAATTATTTTCAAGCGAATATTATGACTAATGCATATATGTATAAGGATAAAGAAAAACAACTCGCATATATCAGAGATACATTGGATGTTTTTCATGAACATCTGCATTGGTTATATAGGGAGTTAAAACAAAGTTACACTAAACCGTCTAAAATTTAGTTAAAAATGATAAATCCAGTAACCATTTTAATGTTTACTGGATTTTAGTTGAGCTATATTCCGACAAAACTTCCTAATGTTATCACATCATTTTTCTTGAATGATTTATTCGCTTTGTTACCGATAATTTGAGGTAACCATTTAGGTTCCATTCCATGTCCTGGACGCCTTAATCCAATGTTTTTTTCAGTCAGTAATTCACCTTTATTAATATCAGTTAACGCAGTAATGCTTCGGCGAGCAAGTTTACGCATTTGTTGTTCTTGTGCTGTAGGTATAATGGCACTTGAGCCTAACATTTTATAGGCCGTTTGAATTTGCGTTACCCACATTTTTAAACTGCTAGGGTTTTCAGAAAACCAATGATCAGGGCCTGCCATATCATTGTCTAATGTGAAGTGTTTTTCAAACACCAAAGCGCCTTTAGTTACAGCCATTACAGCTGCCGTTTGGCCTTTAGTATGATCAGAAAAACCTAAAACGACTTCTGGAAAAGCCTGTTTAATGGTATCTAATTTATTAATATTTACATCGGTTGGTGGCGTTGGGTATTGTGAAGTACACAACATTAATACCGTTGGTGTGCCTTGCATTGCGCCAACCGCATTGAGAGATTCGTATACCTCAGCTAAATCTGCCATGCCAATAGAAAGCATCAGGGGTAAGCCCGTTGCAGCATATTTTTCTAATAAAGGAATATTGGTAAAGTCATCGGAACCTACTTTTAACGCTTCAACGCCCAGTTTTAATAATATTTCACAATCTGAGTAATTTTGTGGAGTAGATAAAAATTGAATGTTTTGCTGCTGACAATAATCATATAGCGTTTGCCAGTCGTTGTGAGAAAATTGATAGCGCTGAAACATTGTTAACATCGATTCAGTGATGTCTTGGCCTTGAGATTTATAAGTATAGGTTTCTTCTGGATCGCCAATAAATTCTTCTGCTTGGAATGTTTGAAATTTTACCGCATCCACACCAGCGGCTTTTGCTGCATCAACCATTTTTTTTGCGATGTTAAGATCACCATTATGATTAATACCAACTTCGGCAATGGTAAAAGGTTTTTGTGTTACTTTTTTGATAAAAGGGTGCATAGTTATCTTTATAATTGAATGAATGAAATATTAGGTTCAAATTCAAAGCTTTCGAGGCGATGATTTTGTAAATTTAACGATTCTAACATGGCCATGGTTTCCCCCGGCCAATACTTATTGTTAACTTCGTCAAATGCGAGAATCGCACCTTTTGGCATTCTGGGTAATAAATACTTTAATGCAGTCACGGTTGGTTCGTAAATATCAAAATCTAAATACAATAAAGAGATTAAAAGATGTTGATTATCTTCAATATATTGAGGAATAGTTAAGTTTGCATCACCTTTAACTAATTCTATTTTAGGGATATGATTAATAAAGCGGTTTTCATCGTAATCACCGATCACCTCTTCCATTTCTGCAATAACATCATAGTCTTCTTTTAAACTACCAACACAAACAGGTGGCAAATCAACGCCAGAGGTTTCTTCTGGGCGTTTCATATCAAGATCATGCACCGAAGGAAAACCCTCAAAAGTGTCAAAACCAATAATTTTACGATGATAATTATAAGGCTCTAAGGTAGTAGAAAGTTTTGCCCATGCCATAACCCCGCCGCCATGATGAACACCACATTCAACGATACTACCTTTGACGTTTAATTGGCGTTTAAACAATTCATGTTGTACTAAAAATCTCGCCATTGTTTGACGGCGAATGTACTTAGGGAAATTGGCTAATTTTTTTTCAGTGTTACAGGCTGATTGTTCGAAAACTGTGCTCATGTTCTTTCCTTTAAATAGAGGTAATATTATCTTGAAATAAAATATTTCTTGCTTGTTCTCCAACATTAAAAAGCAAATCTAATGCCGACATGTAAGGTTTAAATTCACCGTGTAATTGGGGGTAGCATGGATGCGTATAATCTTGAAAGTAAATGTTGATATTTGCTTGGGAAAATTTTTCTGCATCGGCATAATCTTTTCCTTGTGCGCCAAAAATGTAACTACTGGCTCCTAAAATTTGGCACATATCAAGGACAAGATCGGATTTACTTCCTTGAAAGTTATAATCACTGGCCTTGACCACAGCACAATTTATTTTAAACCATTTAAGCATAATTCGTAAAAGATCATGATTAAGATCACTTAAAAAGGTATGTTGTTTCATAATAATAGCTTCTATTTCAGCAAAATATTGATCAAAGTAGGGACTTTTTTGGTAAGCAAGTTGTAGTGATTTAAGGTGTTTTTTACGCCAATTACTTTGAATGATTTTGATATCACAAATAAGGGTATCAAAGTGGTTTTTAGACTCAACGGGAACGCTTAACCAAATTTCTCCAGCTTGGGTTTTAATTTTATTGCGATTATTAAAATCTTTAGTTTGATACTGCACCCGATCAAAGATACAGAATTGATCAGCCAGTGCTATTTTATGGAATAAACCTAACCAAGGTAAATAAACGGGTTGATGTGCAGTTAAGATCATAAACAAGCCTCTGCACAGGTAATTATTTTATTGACTTGGTATGCACTTAAACTCGGATAAATAGGTAAAGACACTATATTTTTACTCGTTTTTTCGGCATGAGGATAATTTTGTGGGGCGTTAGTTTGTAGCTCTCTGGTTTCCATTGGTTCAATGCAGCGGATATTGTGTTTAGCCATTTTTTCGATAAATGCTTCGGGTGTTTCAGTTTTTAACAAAGCGCGATAAGGGACATTTTTACACTGTTCAGGTTGTTGAATATCTTGCGTTATCATTGGCAACGTTTCGCTATAATGAGAAAAAATTTCCTGGCGACGTTTGATGAAATCAGGAAGTTTTTGTAATTGTGCGCGGGCAATTGCTGCTTGAATATCTGTCATGTGAAAATTAAATCTAATTTTTTGATCAAAGCGACAATCAAAATCTAAATAGTCTTTTATTTCATTAATAATACTATTATTTTTAGCGATTATCATGCCACCATGACCACCCGAGGTGATCATTTTTGTCGCATAAAATGAAAAAATACCCGCCGCGCCATGTAAACCAACATGCTGATTATTTTCATAACTGCCTAGTGCTTGCGCACAATCTTCTATCTGTTGATTCGCAGGTTGCTCAGTATGTGGCGCAATAAAACCATAAATGTGTTGTCTTATAGATGCGGCGTGATCAGGCATATTTTTTGCCTGTGGCGTTGCTAAGTTCGCATGCACAGAATTGGGATAATTATCGCAATATTGGGCTCTACCTTTTGCCATCGCAATGGCATTTCTTAATGCAGCACAAGCATAAACAGGCGTTGAAACCGTTTTATTTTGGACATTTAATTGTTGTAAAACTAAATAGAGCGCTGCTGTTCCAGAAGAGACGGCAACGGCATGTCCTTGGGGTAAGCCCACAAATTGACAAAATTCATTTTCTAGCGCTTTTACTTCAGGTCCCGATGCTAACCAACCACTTTGTATTACTCTATTCGCAGCGATTTGTTCTTCATTACCTAAAGTGGGTTTGTTATGTGGGATCATGTTCACAACGCTGCTGGTAGTAGTTAGCTTTGACTTTCATTGGATTGCCAATAACAAGTGAATAAGGTGGAATTTTTTGTGCTTCAACTATGGTGCCCGCGGCGATCACGCTGTGGTGGCCAATATGCGCCCCACCTTTTATTACCGAATGAGAACCAATAAAAACATGGTGTTCGATAGTGATAGGTTGACAGTCATTATGATTGGATAATCCTAAGCATTTTTTATGCGAGTCTGCACAATTAATTGCCACGAATGAAGCAATATCGCAATAATCACCAATTCTCACTATTGCGCCATTGGCATTAACTTCTGACATACCGCCAATATAAACATCTTTGCCAATATCAGGCTCGCCATTTATCCATACTAAAGGATGAAAACGATTACGTTTAAAAGTTGTTAATTGAGCAAAAATTTCTGCAAATTTTTCAAGTAATTTTTTAGAAAACATATTATTTATCTCGCTGCGCAACAAAATCCCACGTGGCGTAATACTTTTCGGTATTGGGAATAAATTGCTGGTGCACCTTGTGTTCTAATACTAATAGAGTGTATTGATTAAATAGCGCTTTAATATGTTTATCATCAGAAAAATGAACATCACCTACTTGTGCAAAATTACCCTCAGTAAAATCAGCAAAAGTATTATCATCCAACTGTTTTTCTGCATATTTTTTGTCAGAATGTAAGGTTGAAAACCAGTCAATACCAATGAAAAAACCGCCGACATTCAATTGTGATTTGATCAACTCAAGACAATGCTTTATATCTTTGGTGGTATTATGTGTTAAAGAGCTTCGATCAATAATCACATCAAATTTTTCAGTAAAGGGGATCTCTTTAGTGAAATCAGCAGCAACAATGTTTTTGCCAAATTCACCATGTTTTTGTCGTAATTTCTCAACAATAAACGGGCTACCTTCAATGGCAAAATAGTTGACCGAGAGAGCTTCGAAAAATGCTATATTTGCTCCCGCACCAACACCTAATTCGAGCACTTTTACGGGCGCTTTTAGTTGCGGGTTCACATAACGCATGTACATTGAAATTAAATCAGACCATGGCCACGTGCTCATTTGCGCATTGTTTTTGTATTGGTTATCCCAATCATCTGAGAACATAAAATTTACTCCGTAATGCGTGCAACAGTGAACGCTTCTGCAAAATAACAACCCACAGTAGCACCGCGTATTTGCATTAAATGCGTTATATTTTCGATGGAACGGACATGCGGTGCTGCTCTCATTTCTTCTTGATAAGCCGCAAGGGCTTTTATTTTTGTTTTTTCGTAACCGCTTACATCATTAAAAAAATTAGGTTGGAAGGTGTGCTGCTGAAAATGCCATTCGCTACTTGAGGGTACTTCAAAACATAAAATGGATTTAACGCAATGATCTGGTTGCGGTCTTGTGGCTGTAATGACGGCTTGAAAGGTTCTTTGATGATCAATGTTCAAATCACCGGAAAAATGTGTGTAGATACGTTGCGGTTTACATTGCTCAATTACTTTTTCAATTGATTGCGTTAACGTTAACATTGCTATTGTATCTAACTGATTATCTGGAAAATTTAGGCATTGATAAGTACTTATTCCTAAGATTTCGCAACTGTGTTCTAACGCATTATTACGTGCTTTTTGGCTAGTGCTGTCGATTGGCAAGCGAGAGTTAACACCATCAGCCATAACCAATAAAGAAACATTGTCGCCATTGGCGATATGCTTTGCAATGGTGGCACCACAGCCTAGTACTTCATCATCGGCATGAGCGACTACCACGAGAATATTTACTGTTGTTTTCTTAACCATAGTGATTATTTTCCATTAGTTTTTTAGCAACTCGTTGACACCCTTTACCATCGCATAATTGATTGATTTTTTCTTGTATATCTATACGTTTTTCGATGTTTGTTAATAACAACTGGATGATTTTGATCAGTTGTTCAGCTGAGAGGTTTTGTTCTTCCCCTAAATATAATTCAGCCAATAATGGGGTAATAAGGTCAATATTAGTTTGTTGGTTTGGATGATTTTTCATAATTAATACGGGTACACCTAAGCTAAAGGCTTCCCACATCATGGTACCTGCAGCCGTAATGATGATATCGTGCTGTTGCATTATTTTTGCAACATGAGGCGGGTCAATACAAAAATGAAGCGTATCATAGCTAAAGTTTTCTTTTACTAACGGTATATGAGGATTTAATGAGGTTGTCATCAAGGTCATAGTAACGTCAGGTAATAATTTGTGGATAGTACTAATTAAAAATTCGCTGGTATTGTCAGGATCTGTGGCACCAATACTGATTAAAACTTGTCTTGTTGCAGATGACGGTTTTATATATTCTTGTTGAAATTCTTCTTTGAGTAATAGGTATTTTGGCCCTGAAAATATTATGGGTAAGTATGGTTTTACGTTAGTTGCCGATTGGTTTTTAATTGGCGCCATTTGCCAAACATAATCCACATCGTCAATAGTGTCGCTAGTATCGTTTAAGACAAATAATTTACAATCTCGCTTTCGAAAATTGTGCCACCAAAGGGATGATAATTGATAATGGTCAATGATGATTAAATTTGGGAAAAGTTTAAGATCATCAATGAGTTTTTTGCATTGCTTGCGATCATGTATTTGATCAAATGGAGCCTTAGTATTGGGTAACATTAATAAGTTATGGTGATTTTTATGTAAGGTGTTTTGTATTGAGCTGTCTGGATTTTGCATGATAAAAATGCATTCAACATGATACTTAACTAAAGCATTAGCTAGAGATAGGCAACGGGAAAAGTGGCCTAAACCTAGCTGCAAATTCGCATCACAACGCAAAATACAAATCATGTTAACGTACCTTAAATACCGGCTCGGTTACGATACCATAAAAATAATCATCAAAATTACCTTCTTCATTCATCTTTTTGGCCAGTGGAATAATCGAGTTATAAACGCTAAGTAGCTTGTTAATATGTGCACTGGTATGAGCAAAAGACATGTTATGGCTACCACTACATAAGATGCCATGTTGATGCATTTCTTGCTGAATAAAGGATGATAATTGTTGTGGTGTTATTTGTTTGGTTGATTTAATGATCAGAAAAGACCAAGCGGGATGACCCTTAACAACAAAAAGATCGCTTGCCTGATGTGCTGCAATGATGTCTTTCAATCCATCAATAAGCATATTGCCCAGTTTATGGATATGAGGTAACACATTTTGCTGTTTAATTTTATTTATTGTCGCTTTGCTGGCTGCCAGTGATAAGGTTTCGCCACCGAAAGTGCCGGAATAAAAAATATCTTCCATGAGCATCATTATTTCTTTTTTACCGGTAACCGCAGAGATGGGAAACCCATTAGCCATTCCTTTACCAAACGTAGCTAAATCGGGTGTAACCCCAAATAATTTTTGCGCCCCACCTTGATCAAAGCGAAATCCGGTAATGGTTTCATCAAAAATCAATAGGGCACTATGTTGGTGAGTTAGACTTTTTACCTTTGCTAAAAAGTCGTTTTCAGGATAATCAACATTCATCGGCTCCATGATCACAGCCGCAATTTTATCTGGGTGCAGAGCAAATATTTTTTCTAAAGAGGCTAAGTTATTGTACTCAAATTTATGAGTAAGTTCTTTCACGGCTTGAGGAACCCCTAAATCACGTGTTGTAGAACCTATGTACCAGTCTTGCCAACCATGATAGCCACAAACAATAATGTGCTCTTTGCCTGTGTAGGCACGAGCTAAACGGACAGCGGCAGAGGTAGAGTCAGTGCCATTTTTGCCAAAACGAACCATTTCTGCGCAAGGAACCAATTCTGTAATTAATTCGGCAACCTCAAACTCTAAACGATGAGGAAGCGATAAGGTAACGCCATTGTTTAGTTGCTGTTTAACTGCATTATCAATATCAATATCACCGTATCCAAGCATGACACTCAATAAGCCATTCACAAAATCAATGTATTGATTGCCGTCTGGATCGGTAACTATTGCGCCTTTACCGCATTCTAAAAACAATGGGGATACCTTATAGGGGTAAACTAATTTACTTTTACTAAACGTTTGCGAACCTAACGGAATTGTTTTTAAGCTACGTTGTAAATATTGTTCTGATTTTTTAAATGAAAGTGAACTCATAAGGCTAAATATTCCAAAATGTTATTAGTGGTAAAAGCAGGATTATTTTGATAAAGCGCTTGGTATATGCTTTCGATTAATTCGAAATCGGCTGATGTATCTAACGTCCAACGAAGAGCTGAAAGATCGTTTTCTTGGCTAACGTTGCCAACTTTTATATCGTTGAGGTTGTGCTCAAGTAAACGTTTTTCTAAAAAGTAGGTCACGTGCTCTCGATCTTCTTGAGTCGATGCTTGTTCATTTAACCAATCAAGTGTTGATTTTGTCATCACTTCGACATCTAGTCCGTCGGGATAAGTGCGCGGAAAGATATTACTGGTATAATCAAAATGACCGATAACATGGTGACTGATCACTTGGTCGATAACAGTTGCATCGGCTAAAGGGCAATCACCGGTTAAACGTACGATATGATCTGCTTGATAACGGTTACTCAGCTGGTAAAATCTATCTAAAACATCATGTAAATTTCCGCGAAAGCATTCAATATTCAAAGTTCTACAGAGCGCTTCAATAGGTTCATCAGAGGTTTCTATACTGGTTGCGACAATCATCTTATCTATTTTTTTACATTGAGAAAGTCGTTCTAACTGTAAAGCTAATACAGGTTTGCCAACCATTGTTTTTAACACCTTCCCCGGCAATCGAGATGATGACATACGCGCTTGTAAAATGGCTAAAATCATTGAGATACCTTAGAATAGTGTTTTTTTGATAAACCTAGGTAAACTAAAGCAACGTTTTCACCTTGGCAAAGGTAATAATCTTCCGAACGACCTTCAATAATAAAACCACACTTTTCAAACGCTTTGATGCTGCCAACATTTACAGCATAAGCCCCAGCTAATAATTTATTTAAATTAAGTATGTTAAACGCGTAATGACCAATTAAACTAATTGCTTGCGTTGCTATGCCTTTACCCCAAAAGTTTTTATTTCCAATTAATAATGATACTTGCGCATGACGATGATATGGACAAATAGGACCAAGTTTAATATTACCAATGTGCTGATTTGATTTTTTATCACAAATAGCAAAAATAGGCTCTGCTTTGTTGCCTATTTTGCTTTCAATAAAGTGGAGTACATCAGCTTTTGATGTGGGCAAGTAGCGAGTTTCTAAATATTGATTGACTTCGTTGTCATTTAACCAGGTACAATATTCATCGGTTGCATCTTCTCTGGTTAACGCTCTTAAATAAATATCTGTTGTTGAAAGATAATAACTTGAGTCTGTCATAAATATCTCCATCAAGACCAATAAGAGGGATTAATTAAATGTTGTTCTTGGCTTGCGTACTGACTAAAACCCAGAGGTTTTATTTTATTGTAAATGCTAAGTATTTGTTTTAATTCGGTTAATTTAGAAACACCAATAACAAATTTATCGACAAATGAAAGCGATTTAGCAAATGAGATGCACGCTTCTAACTTCGTGATCGAATGAGTATTACAAAAAGTATTTAATGGCTCAAAAACGTCATTAAATTGATCAAAATAAACAGGCATTTGATTATTTTTCATCAGTAATAATCCTTGCAAGAACAGAGAACGTGCATGAATTTCAATATTTTTCTGTTTTAAACAATCGATTAAATGTGGTGCTGTAAATCGTTGATCTAAAATATTAAGAGGGAGTTGCACAATATCAATATCGTATTTTTCTAGCACTCGAATTAATTGTATTGGTGTATAAACTGAAACGCCTATTTTTTTGCAATAATTTTTTTCTTTGAGCTTAACGAGTTGCTTATATAAATTTTCACCAAAACTCGATAATAATACTTCAACATCATGCAACATTAATGCGTAAACGTTAGCTACTCTTAAATTTTTTAATGATAGTGCTAATGCTTTTTCTAAATTATTATCGCCAATGCTTGGTGATAATTTAGTAATTATTTTGAATGGAGGCATAATTTGATTACAAATATTACCCAGCACTGTTTCACTTTCACCATAAGCTGCTGCGGTATCTAAAGTGTTAATTTTATTTTCGTGCGCAAATGCAATAATTTTCTTTACTTCATCAAAACAAACTTGCCCTTGAGTATTACTCACTCCATAATCTAAACCAAACTGTACAGTGCCCAGTGCAAGCTTCATATTATCTCTTTCACCTTTTCAATAATATAATCTTGTTCTTGTTGGGTAAGTTGTGGATATAAAGGCAAAGAAATGGCTCGTTGGTAATACTGCTCAGCGTGAGGAAAATCGCCTTGTTTAAAACCGAAATTTTGATAATAAGGTTGTAAATGCACAGGAATATAATGCACTTGCGCAAAAATACCTTGCGCGCGTAGCGTAATAATCGCTTGTTTATGTTTTTCGCTATCCGCTTCAGGTAATAAAATCACGTACAGATGATAAGCCGATAAACAGTTTTCGGTCGGCATTAATGGCGCAATAGTGCTTTGACAAAAAGCTTGATCATAATAATGAGCCAAGGTGTTTCTGGTTTCAATAAACTCTTCAAGCCGATTTAATTGGCTTAAACCTAATGCGGCTTGTAAATCCGTCATTCGATAATTATAGCCTAACGCCAACTGTTGGTAATACCAAGGACCATGACTTGGTTCAGTCATGTCATTAGGATCAGCTGTAATTCCGTGGCTACGATATAAGCCCATATTTTTGGCGATCTCGGCATTGTTAGTAAGTGCGATACCCCCTTCGGCAGAGGTGACAATTTTTACAGGATGAAAACTAAAAACAGTAATATCACTATATTGACAACTTCCGATAGGAGTATTTTGATATTGCCCGCCAATAGCATGTGACGCGTCTTCAATAATGTTAAAATGGTATTGCTGTGAAAGTTTAAAAATAGCTGCCATATCACATGATTGACCCGCTAAATGCACCGCAATAACTACTTTAGGTAAGCAATTATTGTTTTTTGCGCTGATTAATTTTTCTTGTAATGCCTGAATTGAAAGGTTGCCCGTTGATAAGTCTATATCGACAAAATCGACTTTAGCACCACAATAAAGCGCACAATTAGCGCTGGCAACAAACGTGATTGGGCTGGTCCAGACAATATCACCTTTACCCACATTTAACGCTAAATTAGCAATATGTAAGGCAGAGGTGGCACTGTTTACTGCGATAGCAAATTTTGCTTGGCATTTATCAGCAATTGCTTGCTCAAAAGCAGGAACTTTTGGGCCTTGAGTTAACCAGTCGGAGCTTAGTACTTCAATAACAGCATCAATATCGCGTTGATTAATATCTTGTTTGCCGTAAGGGATCATTGCTTTTTTCATCACGTTTTATAATTCAGCTAAGGCATTAAAATTTAATAATTCTTCTGGCGATAAAAATTGGCTGTTATTTTTTGAATTATATTCAAAACCTGCTTTTACTTGTTTACCGTTTTCATGAATAGCATTGACGGTAAAATCGTTACAACGACTTGAGAAAATAATACTGGGCGCGATAACAAAATGATCATCATATTCATAAGTGTGATAAGAGTCGTCGGCAGGGCACATGATTTCGTGCAGCTTTTCACCAGGGCGAATGCCTATAATTTTTATTGCTAAGTTTGGTGCCATCGCTTTGGCTAAATCTAGTACGCGCATTGAAGGGATTTTCGGGATAAAAATCTCACCGCCGAGCATGCGTTCAAAATTCTTTAAAACAAAATCAACGCCGTCTTGTAAGGTGATCCAAAAGCGGGTCATATCTTCGTGAGTTACCGGTATTTCTGTAGCGCCTTCGTTAATAAGTTTTTGAAAAAAAGGTACAACAGAACCCCGAGAGCCAACAACATTACCATACCGCACTACGGCAAAAGTGGTGTTATGACCACCAGAGATATTATTTGCTGCAACAAAAAGTTTATCGGAAACAAGTTTGGTTGCCCCATATAAATTAATTGGATTAGCCGCTTTGTCGGTTGAAAGGGCAATAACTTTTTCTACATTTTGTGCGAGTGCTGCTGCAATAACATTTTCAGCACCTTTAATATTGGTTTTAATGCATTCCATTGGATTGTATTCTGCAGCGGGTACTTGTTTTAGTGCTGCTGCATGAATAACAAAATCAACACCATTCATTGCTTGCGTTAAACGTTCTTTATCGCGTACATCGCCAATAAAATAACGCATACAAGGTTGATTAAAATCTTGCTGCATTTCAAATTGTTTTAACTCATCACGTGAATAGATAATGATTTTTTTAGGGGAGTAACGTTCAAGCAACGTTTTGACGTATTTTTTACCGAAAGAACCGGTACCGCCGGTGATCAATACTGTTTTATTGCTAAACATAATGTTTCTCCAAAGCTGCAAAATTTTCAACGTCGTAAAATTGTACTAAGTGATTAAATTTTAGTAGAAAATCGTGACATTTGAATAACTAACTTGTTGAGTTTACTTTAATTGAAAATATAGTAAATCTAAAGCAATTAATATGCCTGAATAGAAAATTAAGTTTGGAAGAAGATTAAAATTTGTTAACCTAATAATGATAAAATACTATTCGCGTTCGCATTTGCCTGTGAAAGTATTGCTGTCGAGGTTTGCTGAAGTATTTGTGCTTTGCTTAATGTTGAGGTTTCTGTCGCGAAATTAGCATCGTTTATGCGTGACCGACTCATACTGGCTAATTGGCTTACACTTTCGTTTACATTGATGGTACTCGTTAACCTGTTAGAAATAGCGCCAAGGTTTGCTCTTTGATCTGATATATAATTTAAGGCGCGATCAACTAAAGTAATTGCTGCGCCCGCATCAGTTTCAACATCAATTTGGTCTAACCCTAATACTTGAGAATCAACGCGAAATAAATTTATTTCTAAATTACTGCTACTTTCAGAACCTACTTTTAAGTTGAAATTATTAGCGAGTAAAGGATTAACAACACCTGAACTATCCACAGTAATATTTTTGTAGCCCTCCATCGGTTTTAAAGAGATAAAGGTGTTACTGTTGTCTACTACTGATTCTGCCGTTTTTTCGCTACCGCCATCTACATCTAAACCGCCGATAGCACCAGTATCTTCATTCGAAAAATTTAACGTTTGAATAAACGCATCGGCACCAGCAGTAAAGGCTGTTTTAAGAGCGCCATCGCTTGCATAACTTGTTAAACCATCAGTATTCAATTGGGCTAAAGCATCGTTAAGCGTGGTAAGGCCTGCAGATAAATTATCTTCATTACTTAAAAAAGACATGACGTCTTTAATACCTTCGCCACCATTAGCTTTAATATCTTCATGTAAAAATCTTACCGCCAAATAACCTTGAGAATAATGCTTTGCTGAGCTATCCCACGTGCTAAAAAAGGTATTATCTGCAGCGTAAGCAGCTCTGTCGGCACTGTTAAAATGATTCGTACTGTCGCCATCTTGTGCGACTAATTGTCGTAATACATTCTCATCAGCTCCTTGAATTAATTCTGAGGTGCCTTCTTTAAACCAAGTATCCAAGGAATCCATATCCATGGTGCGCCCCATTACCGCGTGAACCATTTCATGGGCAATGGTACGATCGCTAAAGCTGGGTGTGAAACCACCATCAGGGGCTTTACCTATAGGAAATGCTTTAGTGAAAAGGGTTAACGTTTGTTGTGTGGCTCTACTTAAACTGTCGTCATTACTTGCGTCATAACTTACCGTTGCGGCAAATTTACTATTAGGATCATCATCAAAAACAATCGATAAGGATTCTTTACCATCGGCTTTTAATCCATATTGTTTGGCGATCATACGTTCAGATTCTGCCAGCCAATTACCAAATAAATGATCAACGTTAAACTGTCGTCCCTCGTCAACCCAAGCTGGCAAACTACCGCGTTCAAAAAGGTTTTGTCCATTGAATGAGGTTGTTGATGAAACGTTATTGATTTCTTTGATTAATACTTTGATTTCTGCAGAAAGCGCACTTTTATCCGATTTTGAATTGGTACCATTAGCGGCCTGAACAGAAAGTTCTCTGATCCGTTGCAAATTATTAACCATTGAACCTAAAGCACCATCACTGGTTTGCAGTGCAGAAATACCGTCATTAATATTTCGTATTGCTTGATTGGTCCCTTTGATTTTTGAGTTAAACCCCGTTGATATGGCAAGACCAGCGGCATCATCACGCGCACTATTTATTCTAAGGCCTGAGCTCAGTCGTTCCATCGCTGTATTTTGCAAGTTACTGGCTTTACTCAACATGCGTTGGCCAAATAAACTCGCTAAATTTGTATTAACAGATAACGCCATAAAATAAAATTATAGTATTTGAATATTAATGTTGTATCGGCGGAGATAGGGAAAACTTAATTTTTTTTGTAATAAAACATTCATAAAAACGGAAAATGTTGAATTATAAAGAATTTATATTTTGGTGTTACTAAAATATAAAAAATATCAGGGAAGGTGAATATTAACGGTAAGCTTTTTTTATTTTTCCTGCTTTTTTTATTTTTAAAATATCTTGTTTTACTTGTGAAAAAGCAGATTCACAATGCTCAGTAATCGTGGTTGAAAGTTCTATTAATTGTTCAAATTTTACACCTACCGTAGCAATTTGTTCAGGTGAAAAATCAGTGAAAAATTGATCAATTAATTGTTGTCTTACAACTTCTTTAGTATCAACAAGATGATATTTCCCTTGTTCAACTAAAGTAAATAATTTTTGTGTTTTTTTAATAATATAATCAATGTCTTTATTGATATCATTTTGATTTATATTATCCACAATAACTTCCTAACCTGTCTTAAAACGCGTAATTATTTATAATAGTTAATCACTTTACTTAACGATTATTATTAATCTTTATTAGTGTTTACTGTCGGTTTAACACGTTTATCGCTAGGAATTGCGTCCCAACCCTCTTTGATGGTCAGAATTAAATCGCGCACTTCATCAAGCTTGGCAGTGTCGTTTTCAAGATTACCTTGTACTAGGCAGCGTACAATATAGTCATATAATTCAAATAAGTTGGCTGATATTTCACCACCTTGTTCCATATCAAGGCTATCTTGCAATTCTCCAACCAAGGCGATTGCTTTAGTTAATGCTTTGCCTTTGTTCTCGACTTCATTACGAGAAATAGCGCCATTAGCAATAGCTATATTACTTAATATATGCTTTAAAATTATACTAATAAGCTGATGAGGGCTTGCGTCTACCACGCTTTCTGCATTGGCATTTCTATATTTTTTTATCGAAGTACTGACCATAATTTACTACTCACACATTGATAATATTTGTTTTACTGATATTAATTATTACATTAACTTGAATAAAGCAAATTATAGACCAAAAATAAAATCTATAATTTTCAATCGATAACGTAACTTAATTTTAAGTTAATCGTTGAACTATAAACTTAACTATCCGCCAAAACTATACTTAGTGCAATAAGTGTTTAAAGAAAAATAAAAAAATACATGAATAATAGCTGTTAATTTAGAGATATAAATTTAAAAGTCAAAAAAATGGCTGTAAGTGTCAAATTTTTGTTGCTAAATTTGTACCGCTAGCTAGAATTACAATCATCTCGTTGAATTTTAGTGCATTAAAAATAAAGAAAATAAAATATGCAAGGTCAAAAACAAATTTTAGTCATAGACAACGATGTTGCGCGTCGCCAACAAATTGAAACAGTATTGGCATTTGTTGGCGAACATTTTCAAACTTGTGCTGAAGACGAAGCAAGCCAACATATAACTCAAATATCGAATTTATTAACGGTGATTGTTTCGGGTAGGCTAACACCCACTATTGTAGAGATTATTCGTAAAAACCCGAGTTGCCCTTTTTTACTTCATGATGTAGTTGATCCTCAGCCATCACAAGGATTCATGAATGTTATTGGCGAGTTGACCGTACCAGTTAATTACGCCCAATTAACTGAATTAATTCATCATAGCCATCAATATCATAATCAGCTACCAGTAAAACGCAGCCAAAATAAAGGGGCTAATATTTTATTCCGCTCGTTAGTTGGTGCTAGCCAGGCGATGCTTCAAGTTCGATTTTTGATTGAGCAAGTTGCAGAAACCGCAGCAAATGTTCTCATTTTAGGTGAATCAGGTACAGGCAAAGAAGTTGTTGCACGTAATATTCATAATTTATCACCGCGCGCAAAAGGGCCTTTTGTACCGATTAATTGTGGTGCTATTCCTGCAGAATTACTTGAAAGTGAATTGTTTGGTCACGAGAAAGGTGCTTTTACTGGGGCTTTTTCTACACGTAAAGGTCGCTTTGAGTTAGCAGAAACGGGTACACTTTTTCTTGATGAAATTGGTGATATGCCACAACCAATGCAAGTTAAATTGCTCCGAGTATTACAAGAGCGGACTTTCGAACGTGTTGGCGGTAGTAAAAGTATTAAAGCCGATGTGCGTATTATCGCGGCTACGCATCAAAATTTAGAAGAGATGATCAAAACAGGCGATTTTCGTGAAGACTTATATTATCGCTTGAATGTTTTTCCTATTGAAACGCCAGCATTACGTGATCGCCAAGAAGATGTGCCATTATTATTGCAAGAATTAGTGAACCGATTTGAACACGAACAAGGAAAAACCGTACGTTTTACCGAAAAAGCGCTTGAATCATTAATGGAACACAAGTGGGCTGGTAATGTTAGAGAACTCTCTAATTTAATTGAACGTATGCTTATTATGTATGGCGATCAAATAGTTGATGTTGCTGAATTACCTGCTAAATACCAACATATAGATACAGAAACCTATCAACCTCAATACCCTGAAGAATTGGAAGAGCGAGAAGCGATTAATGAGATGTTTGCTGGTTTTACTTATGATGAAGACGATGAAGATACCTTGGATGAAAAATCAATAGATACTAAGGCAATTACTGCTGAACAAGCACCGTCAGTCATTAGCAGCTTGCCTGACGAAGGGATTAACTTAAAAGAGTATTTAGCTGAACTCGAAATATCATTAATTGAGCAAGCGCTTGTTAAACACGATTGGGTGGTAGCACGTGCTGCTGAAACATTAGGAATGCGCAGAACCACCTTAGTTGAAAAAATGCGCAAATATAACTTACAAAAACCATAGTCTGTAAATATTTTAAACGATAAGAGACAATTAATTGACAGTGATTAATTGTCCTTTTTGTTTTTAACCTATTGTAAGTAAAGGTTATTTTTTTTGGCATATTAAGTGCTTCATCAAGATAAATTCACACTAACACGTTGTTAGTCGTTTATCTGGTGAGTATTTATGGCCGTTGCATTACATTCTTTTACCCAAAACAGACAAAATACTGAAGAAAAATTTGTTCAGGCATCCTTTTTATCTGCTCAAAAACAACCACAAAGTGAAGCCGAAAAATCTTTAGAGAGCACATCTACACAATCGCTAACTACAGAAGCTTTTCCTGGTGAACTTGAGATATTACGGCAACAAAGTAGACAATCAAGTTTATTAATTGATGCTATGCCTGCGGGGTTAGTAATGCTTGATGGTAAAGGCATAGTAATTAAAATTAATCCAGTTGCACGATTACTCCTTGACGAACCTATTTTAGGTCAGCCTTGGTATGATGTTATACGCCGTTCGTTTGAACCACGTAAAGACGATTGGCATGAAGTTTCGCTTAAAGATGGTCGTCGAGTTAAATTAGAAATTCGTACTTTAGGCGATCAACCCGGACAGTTAATTGTTATAACTGATTTAACCGAAACCCGTTTATTGCAAGATAAATTAAGCCAAATGCAGCGTTTTTCTTCTTTAGGTCGAATGGTGTCAACGTTGGCTCATCAAATTAGAACACCTTTATCAGCAGCGATGCTATATGGTGCTAATTTATCAAATGATAAACTTACCCTGCGAGATCGTAGCAGTTTTCAAGATAAATTAATGGGACGGTTAAAAGATTTAGAACAGCAAGTAAATGACATGCTGCTTTATGCCAAAAGTGGTAGTCAGCAAGTATTATCAGTATTGAGTGTCAACGAACTTATTGCTGAGTCGGTTAGTGCGCTAGAAGCACAAACAACCAAATCAAATGCTAAAATCACGTTGCAGCCTTGTCCTGATAATTGCCAAATTTTAGGTAATCAAAGAGCTTTAACTGGAGCGATACAAAACTTGGTTCATAATAGTTTACAGTTAATCCCTCAAAATGCTCATATCACCATTAATACAAAGTGCCATGATGATTTTGTTATGATCAATGTAAAAGATAATGGTAAAGGAATTGATGAAGAACTTGCTAGCAAAATATTTGAACCATTTTTTACCGCGAGAGCGCAAGGTACTGGACTTGGCTTAGCTGTAGTCAAATCGGTCGCCAATGCTCATAAAGGTGATGTATTTTTACTAAGTAAGCCAAATGAAGGTGCACATTTTTGCATTAAGTTACCTTTATTTATGAATGATGAAAGTCAAGATGAAGTAAAACAAGATGAAATAAGCCAAGAAATAAAATCACAAGATGCGCATTCGCAGCCAGAAAAACGTGTGGTAGGAGAGTAATATGAATACCAGTAAATTGTTAGTGGTAGAAGACGATGCAAGTTTACGTGAAGCATTATTAGATACTTTAAAATTAGCAGGTTATCAATGTATTGAAGCAGAATCTGGCGAATCGGCATTGTTACAACTTAAAAATCATAAAGTCGATTTAGTCATAAGTGACGTACAAATGGGTGGTATGACAGGTTTAGCCTTACTCACCAATATTAAAAATCTTTTTCCTAATATGCCGGTATTAATTATGACTGCTTTTGGTAGCATTGATGATGCCGTACAAGCTATGCGTGATGGTGCTTGTAACTATATGGCAAAACCCTTTGCACCAGAAGTTTTGTTAAATACCGTTAGCCAATATGTGCCATTACAAATTGTAGATAATTACACGCCAATTGTTGCTGATAGTAAAAGCCATGCATTGTTAAAGTTAGCCGAAAAAGTCGCGACGACAGAAGCTTCTGTTATGGTTTTAGGACCAAGCGGTTCGGGTAAAGAAGTATTAGCACAGTATGTTCATAAAAATTCACGGCGTGCAGATATGCCTTTTATTGCTATTAATTGTGCAGCTATTCCTGAAAATATGTTAGAAGCAACATTATTTGGTTATGAAAAGGGGGCTTTTACTGGCGCTATTCAAGCTTGCCCCGGAAAATTTGAACAAGCACAAGGCGGTACTATTTTATTGGATGAAATAACCGAAATGGATCTAGGTCTACAAGCCAAAATTTTACGTGTTTTACAAGAGCGTGAAGTTGAGCGTTTAGGTGGACGAAAAACTATTTCTTTAGATGTGCGTGTTATCGCGACGAGTAATCGTGATTTAAAAATAGCCGTTAAAAATGGTGATTTTCGTGAAGATTTATATTATCGCCTAAATGTATTTCCATTAACTTGGTTACCATTAGCCGATCGCCGCGATGATATTTTGCCGTTAACACAGCATTTAATTGAACGTCATTGCCAAAAAAGTAACGATATAATACCTGAATTATCACTTGCTGCTCGCAGTAAGTTAACCGCTTATGATTGGCCCGGTAATGTAAGAGAATTAGACAATGTAGTGCAGCGTGCATTAATACTACACAACGGTCAAATCATAGAAGCAAGTGATCTGTTAATCGAGCAATTTGAAACTACCTCAATTAAAGAGCCTACAACCACTATTTCTGATGAAGATTTATCGGGTGACAGGTTAGGTAGTGAATTAAAACTTCAAGAACATCAAATAATTCTTGATACCTTAACTGCATGTCAAGGAAGTCGCAAAGCCGTGGCTGAACGATTAGGTATAAGCCCCAGAACTTTGCGTTATAAAATTGCCCGCATGCGAGATTGTGGTATTCAAATCCCCGCTTAATTTATAAATTTTTTAACATTTATAAAGATAAAGGCTTACCAATATTTTTGGTAAGCCTTTGTATTTTATGTAACTAATTTGCTTTTTGAAAAATTCATTTTTTGGCATTATGTTTGCAACCTCACTAATAATTATTCAAAAACATTTTTTTGACACAAGTGAGTCACTTATGAATATTCAAGGTAATTCTTTATTGGCGCAAATGCAGAGTATGGCCGCAGATGTTTCAAGCCATAAAACAAATGTAATACCAAGCGTAAATCAGTCAGGTCAAGATTTCGGCAGTTTATTAAAAAATGCAATCAATACGGTTAATGATTTACAACAAGATGCGGGTGCAAAAAAAACTGCTTTTGAAATGGGTGACAGTAGTATTAGTTTAGCTGAAACTATGATTTCAGCCTCGAAAGCAGGGTTAGCGTTTGACGCTACCGTTCAAGTGCGTAATAAATTTGTCGAAGCTTATAAAGAAATAATGAGCATGCCAGTATAACGTTTGTATGAACAATCATTATGCAGAGCCTTTTTGCCATTTATAGTGATTTTTCAATAGTTTTTCAAATAGTTTTTGAATGCAGTAAAAGCGGAGTTTCTAAGTGTCAGATATAAATTCTACAGGTTTAGCAGTAGCTGATGGTGGCGAGTTAATGGCCAACGATGACGCGAATGTTGAAGACCAAAAATCAGGATTGGCTGCAGCATTAGGCAATGCTGATATGTTGCGACAAGTTACTTTGATTATGGCATTAGCTATTTGTTTAGCGATTGCCATATCGGTGATCTTATGGGCTAATCAACCTGAATATCGTATTTTAGCAAAACTACCAACTCAACAATTAATTCAAACCATGGATTTACTTGATGCTAATCAAGTGGAATATAAACAAGAAAATAATACTATTTCAGTCCCCGTAGATAAGTATCAAGAAATTAAATTAATTTTAGCGCGTGAAGGATTAGGCGAAAGCACCAAAAACGATGGTGATTTATTAATGAAAGATATGGGCTTTGGTGTTAGTCAAAGACTAGAAACTGAACGTTTAAAATACAATCGCGAACAACAAATAGCTCACACTATCGAAGAATTTAAATCAATTGCTCGTGCTCGTGTATTATTGGCTATTCCACGCAGCAATGTTTTTTCAAGGCAGAGTAAGTCTCCGTCTGCAACTATTGTCTTAACCTTGAATAAAGGTAATGTGTTAGCTGAAGAGGAAGTTGATGCTGTAGTAGATGTTGTTGCTTCAGCAGTACACGGCTTAATTCCAAATCGTGTTACCGTAACTGACCAAAACGGGCGTTTGTTAAATTCAGGTTCTCAAGATTCAATTTCATCGCGTTCAAGAAAAGAATTTGAAATAGAACAAAAACGCGAAAAAGAATACATGGATAAAATTGATTCTATTTTAATTCCAGTTATCGGATTAGGAAACTACACAGCGCAAGCCGATGTTACCATGGATTTTACTAATACCGAGCAAACACAACGTCGTTACAACCCAGATTTACCCGCATTGCGTAGCGAAATGAAAGTTGAAGATAACAATATTGGTGGCGGTTTAGGGGGAATTCCTGGCGCATTAACGAATCAACCACCATTAGAATCTAGCATACCAGAGCAAGCAACTGGTGCGGCACAACAAAAAGCAATGCCTAGTAGGAAACATAGTGAATCAACTAAAAATTATGAATTAGATGAATCTATTAGCCATACTAAACAACAAACCGGTGTGGTTCGACGTTTAAGTATTTCGGTGGCACTAGATTATGCTTCAACAACTTCTGAAAAAGGTGATGTGACTCAAACACCTCGTTCTGTTGAAGAATTAGCAAATATTCGCCGGTTATTACAAGGTAGCGTTGGCTTTAATTTGCAGCGCGGCGATACGTTAGAAGTAATAACACTGCCATTTTCACGAATGGAAATGGCTGAAGAGTTAGCAGTACCTATTTATGAAAAGCCAGAATTTTTAAAGATTTTGAAATTGGGCATGGGCGCACTCGTCATAATTGTTTTGATCCTTGGCGTTGTTCGTCCAATGTTAAAACGTTTAATGAATCCAGGTGGCACGCCTTCTGATTATGGTGATAAATCACTTGATAGTCATATTGACTTAGGTGATGAAACCATGGATATGCTTACTTCAGAATTTGACGCAGGTAGTGTTGGTTTTGCTCCAGATGGTAGTTTACAATTACCTGATTTACACCGAGATGAAGATGTATTAAAAGCGGTTCGCGCTTTAGTGGCTAACGAGCCAGAATTATCTTCACAAGTAGTTAAAAGTTGGTTGACCGAAGATGAGTGATGAAAGCCAAGAATTATCAGTACCGTCAGGCTTTGATGTTGAAAAACTTGATGGTGTTGAAAAAGCCGCAATACTGTTATTAAGTTTATCAGAAGAAGATGCTGCACAAATTTTAAAGCACCTTGAACCCAAACAAGTTCAGCAGGTGGGTACGGTAATGGCTGCAATGCAAGACTTTACCCAAGAAAAAATTACCGCGGTTCATAAATTATTTATTAATGAAATTCAAAACTTTAGTACTATCGGCTTCCAAAGTGAAGACTTTGTTAAAAAAGCATTAACCGCAGCATTAGGTGAAGATAAAGCGAGCAATTTGATCGATCAAATTGTAATGGGCAGCGGTGCTAAGGGGTTAGATTCATTAAAATGGATGGACTCTAAACAAGTAGCAAATATTATTCGTAATGAACATCCACAAATTCAAACTATTGTTTTATCTTACTTAGAGCCTGAACAATCAGCTGAAATATTATCGCAATTTACGGAAAAAACGCGTTTAGATTTGATGATGCGTATTGCCAACCTTGAAGAAGTTCAACCTGCAGCATTACAAGAATTAAATGAAATTATGGAGAAACAATTTGCCGGTCAAGCAGGCGCCCAAGCTGCGAAAATGGGTGGCTTAAAAGCAGCCGCTGATATTATGAACTACCTTGAAAGCAATGTTGAGGGTGCCTTAATGGATTCCATTCGTGAGCATGATGAGGATATGAGCCAACAAATTCAAGATTTAATGTTTGTTTTCGAGAACTTAGCTGATGTTGACGATCGCGGAATTCAAGCTATTTTACGTGATGTTCAACAAGACGCACTAATGAAAGCAATTAAAGGTTGTGATGAAGCATTGAAAGAAAAAATTCTTAATAATATGTCTAAACGTGCAGCTGAAATGTTGATTGATGATCTTGAAGCTATGGGGCCTGTTCGTATCAGTGAAGTTGAGGCCGCACAAAAAGAAATTCTTTCAGTGGCTCGCCGTTTATCTGATGCGGGTGAAATTATGCTTGGCGGCGGTGGCGGCGGCGATGAGTTCTTATAATATTTCGATTTAGTCCTAGTAAATTTGGTGAAGTTTTATGAAAACAATTAAACAGCCTGTGAATAAATTTATAAAGCTTCATGACGAAGATGAACTTGCAAAATGGACACTACCCCAAGTAGAACAAAGCAACAAAAAAGTTGATGAGGAAACTACCAATGCTTTAGGATTAAAATCGACTTGGCGTTATGAACCACCTGAATCTGAGGAAGATTTAGAGCTTCAGCCGTTAACCGCAGAAGAAATCGAAGAAATAAGAAAATCGGCTTACGATGACGGATTTAACCAAGGAAAAGAGGAAGGTTTTGCTAAAGGTTACGAAGAAGGCAAGGCGAGTGGCCACGAAGAAGGTAAAACGCAAGGACATCAAGAAGGTGTAGAGCAAGGTTTGGCCGAAGGACAAGCGCAGATAACTGAATTAACTGAGCAATGGCAAAATTTAATTAATAAATTGCATTGCCCCATGCAAGATGTCGATAAAAATGTTGAGCAGCAATTATTTACGTTAGTCGCGCAATTGACTGAAGCTGTTGTTCGTCATGAAGCAAAAACGAATGCCGATATTCTTTTGTCTGCAATTAGTGAAGCGATAAAAGCTTTACCCGCTCATGAGGCGCAAACACAAATTTACTTACATCCTAACGATATTAAACGTGTTGAACAGGCATTCGGCAGTGATCATATTCAAGAAAATGGTTGGCGTTTATTACCTGCCCCGCAACTTGAAGAGGGGGGATGTCAAATCGAGAATAGCACTTCAAATATTGATATGCGTTTAAAATCAAGGCTCAACAATGTGTTGGAACCTTTCTTGCAGAATGCATTACATCAATAATTTTTATTAAAAACGTCAAAATATGAACAGCGAACAATTGTGCGAACGATTAAAAAATAGTGAAGTTTTTATTCAACCACAAGCTATCTCGGTTGCTGGTCGCTTAGTTCGTGTTGTTGGTTTAACTCTCGAGGCTGTTGGTGTTAGAGCGCATGTGGGTAGTCAATGTTTGGTAGAAACTGCGCAAGGCGACTTAATTGCTGAAGTGGTTGGTTTTGCACAAGAAAAAACGTTTTTAATGCCAGAGCAAAGCTTAAGTGGGGTTATGCCAGGTGCGAGAGTAATGCCAATTTCAAGTAAAGCACGTTTACCCTTTTCTATGGATTTACTTGGAAGGGTCATTGACGGTGTTGGCAAGCCTCTCGATGGAAAAGGTCCCATTAAGGCGAGTGATAATTATCATTATGATGCGAGTCCTACCAATCCTTTATTAAGACGAGCGATAATTGAGCCTTTAGATGTTGGGGTACGTGCCATAAATAGTTTTTTAACGGTCGGCAAAGGCCAACGTATGGGCTTGTTTGCCGGTTCTGGTGTAGGTAAAAGTGTGCTGCTAGGAATGATGACAAGAGGTACTGATGCCGATGTTATTGTTGTCGGTTTAGTAGGTGAACGTGGTCGAGAAGTAAAAGAATTTATTGAAGAAATATTAGGAGAAGCAGGGCGAGCAAGATCGGTTGTTGTTGCGGCACCTGCTGATAATTCTCCGTTAATGCGTTTAAAAGGTTGTGAAACAGCGGTACAAATAGCCGAATATTTTCGCGATCAAGGTCTTAATGTTTTATTGTTGCTCGATTCACTCACTCGTTATGCACAAGCGCAACGTGAAATAGCACTTGCGGTTGGTGAACCTCCAGCAACCAAAGGTTATCCACCGTCAGTTTTTTCTAAATTACCACAATTAGTTGAACGAGCAGGACAAGGTGGTGATGGTCAAGGTTCAATAACCGCTTTTTATACAGTGCTTACTGAAGGCGATGATTTGCAAGATCCTATTGCTGATGCCGCGCGAGCGATACTGGATGGTCATATTGTTTTGTCACGAGAGCTTGCCGATGGAGGTCATTATCCAGCCGTTGATATTGAGTCATCAATAAGTCGAGTAATGCCTATGGTAACTAGCGCGGAACATCAACAGTTGGTACAACAACTACGACAAATTTATTCATTATATCAAAACAATAAAGATCTTATAGCGATTGGCGCTTATAGCAAAGGTACAGATCCACGTATTGATCAAGCCATTAACTTAATGCCAGTTATAAACTTCTTTTTGCAGCAAACAATGACTGAGGTTATTCCTTATGATCAAAGCTTAACCCAATTGCAAGAAATTATTGCTGCGGGTCAAGCTCAGGCACAAGCACAAAACAACTTACAATAGGTTGTTTAAATAAGGTGGTAAAATGTCGATAAAACAGTTGGATACGTTATTAAAATTTGAGAAAGATAAAGAACAAAAATCTGCTCTACAATTGCAACAAGCAGAGCAAGATTATCAAAATAATTTATTACGTTTAAGTAGCGTCGGAGACTTTCGCCTTGAATATATGAAACGAGTTAGTGAGCGTTCACTTAAAGGTATTAATAGTTCTACCTATGGTCATTATCATGCTTTTATCGCGAAATTAGATAATGCAGCAGAGCAAGTTAAAATTGCGATTAATCAAGCGAAGGCGTTGTTGGAACAACGTAAAAAACAATGGTTAGTACAACGCAGGAAAGTGCAAGCGGTAGAAATGTTACGTGATAAACAGTTAGCTAAGCTTGCAATAATAGCCTCGAAACAAGAACAAAAAATGTTTGACGAAATTGCAACACAGCAATTTATCCGCCGCCAATTTTAACTCACAAATGTTGTTGAGTTACATTATCTTGACTTTGGAATAAATATTGCTTGTTAAAAGTTATGTTTTATTGGTTATAGCAATTGAATCAATTAATACGCAGAATTTTAGCTTATTTAAGCCTTTTTTAAAGTAGTCGGCTTTATTTAAAATTAATTTCTTGCCTTTGCAATGAGTAAAAAATTATGGAAAGAGTAACGATATTACCCGTAGATATAGGTCAAATTAAAAGTGCTAAGGTGTCGTCTTCCGCCTTACCTAATAGCTCAGATAATAAACGAGATAATTTTTCGCAAGTCCTTGCAGAAAGAATTCAGCGTAAAAGAAATGAAAATTCTGTCCAGAACGGCAAAGAGGCAAACAGTGGCGGCAAAAAAACTACCGAAGCTAACCCCTCTGCTAAAAATCAATCAGCAAATCATGTTGCAGAGAACAAGCAAACAACAGTTAAAAAATCTACAATAGATAAAAATAGCAATGACCAAGCTAGAAATGTCGATAAAAGTGAAAAAAACGAAACATCACTTCAATCGCAAGAAGATGTAGAGCAACAAGCTCAACAAAGTGAAGTAAACAATGAGTATTCTGAAGAAAAAAAAGCATCAGATGAAAATGATGTTGATGAAAAACTGACACAAGCAGACCAGCAGCCTCTTAAAAGTGAGGTGTTAGAAACATCTGAACAGCTTTTGTTGTTATTACAAAATGCCGATAAAACGTTAACTACAGTCGTAAATAAAAACGTTTTGGATGAGTCTGATACTAGTGATAATGTTTTAAATAAAACATTGGATCAAGTAAAGCAAATCATTCAAGGTTTATCGACAAAACAGGATAAAGAAAGTGTTCCTGAACTTGTACAGCAATCACTTGTTAATGATGGTGAACTGCAACAGGGTGAAGTAAAGAATACGAGTGCTCAAGATGCTGTTATAAAATTTAATACAGAAACATCTGAGACAAACAGTCAACTATTAGAACCAAAATCCCAGTCACTAATCGATATGATGAATGCCTCAAAATTATTAGAAGGTGATGATTCAAAGGATAATTCTGACAAAGGCTTAAGTGATGAGCAAGTAAGCAGCACGTTTAAAAAATTATCTACAACAGCAAATTTAAATGCTGGAGTGAGTGTAGGTCAAACAAATGAACAGGGTGATAAAGTTAGCAAAGCTGAAGCCTTGACCATAGAAAAATTATCAGATGATTTATTAAGCGGTAAACAATTAACCAAAGAGCAATTAGCACAAATCGCCTTATTAAAAAGTACGCTTGATCAACAACATAAAGGTGAAACACCCCCTATAGTGGTTAATGATCCGATTAATGAATTTACTAATAAAAGCAAATTAAGCGACGCGATTGCAAAAAGTTTATCCACTAACACTACGGATTCTGCAGCAAAACAAAGTGATAATATTATCACTGAAAAATCATCTGAAAAATCGATAGATACTCCGATAAATCAATTACCAGATGCTGGAAAAGTGACTTTATCTGCAGATAACAATAAAGCAGTAGCGGAGCAATTTGTTTTACAACCCAGTGATGATTTAAGTCATATTGATGAATCGACAGGTTATAGTGAGGGTGAATTACGTGATATACAAAGCTTGCATGCCGCTTCCGCTAAAGTAACTGAAACCAACGTCCAAAGCCAAAAAGTTGAATTAACAAATAAAATTGACACTATCGCACTACATCGCAAAGATTTTACTACTGCTTTGCAAGATAAAGTAATGATTATGGTGCAGCAAAAAATTCAACAGGTTGATATACGTCTTGATCCACCTGAACTTGGGCACATGCAAGTGAGATTAAATTTACATAATGATCAAGCAAATGTTCAATTTATTGTGCAAAACCAGCAAGCAAAAGAAGCGTTAGACCAAAACTTGAATAAGTTAAAAGAAATGTTATCCCAACAAGGTGTTAATGTTGGTGATGCAAATGTTGGTCAACGGAGTAATAACCAAGCTTCAGCTGATAATCAACAAGGTCAACTTTCCCAACAAAATGGTAATTTTTTTGGTGATGAAAATATTGATGACGAATCTTTTGAAATCAATAGTCAAACATTTTCAGCTAACTTGGTTAAAGGATCAGCAGTTGGCGTTGATTATTACGCATAAGCGAGCAAAAATGTTGGCTAAACAGTTATTCAAGGATATAGTTTATTATCAGCTTACAACAAATTTTAAGGGTTTAAGATGGCGAATGAAAAAGAAAATAAATTAGAGCTAGAAGAACCCAGTAATAAAAAGAAAAAAATGATCATTATCATCGCTGTAGTTGTGTTGTTATTAGGTGGTGGTGGCGGTGCTTTTTTCTTCATGTCGGGAGATGATCCTGCGCCAACGGCTAGTACACCAACTGAAAGTGAAACAAGCAGTGGTAATGGAGAAAAAGAAGCAGGAAAAGAAAGTACAAGTGTTAGTGTTGGCAACGCAATTTATGTGCCTATGCCAAGAGCATTTCGTTTTAATGTACCTGGCGCGGCAAGAGATAGGTTTGTGGAAATAAGAGTACAACTCTTAGTTCGTGGCGGTGATAATGAAGAAATGGCTAAAAAACACATACCATTAATTGAAAGTACTTTGCTGGGGGTTTTTTCACAATCGAATGCTGATGATTTAGCGACTAGTGCGGGCAAAGTATCATTAAAACAAAAATCACTTGCTGCTGTGCAACAAGAAATGCGTGATGTTGCAAGTGAAAAGGTTGTTGAACAAGTTCTTTTTACTGGTTTTGTTATGCAGTAGCCTGTAAACATAACCCTTTTTTAATATGATTTTATAACAATTTGAATACTTAAATTTGTTGAACAAATATAAAGAGAATGCCAAGTGAGTGATTTATTATCACAAGACGAAATTGATGCACTTTTACATGGTGTCGATGATGTTGAAGAAGAAGAGGTAGTTGAGGAAGTATCCAATTCCGAATCAACTAGCGATTATGATTTTTCTTCACAAGATCGCATTGTGCGTGGGCGTATGCCAACGCTAGAAATGGTGAATGAACGTTTTGCTCGACATTTACGTATCAGCTTATTTAATATGATGCGTCGTACTGCTGAAGTGTCAATTAACGGTATTCAAATGATCAAGTTTGGCGAATATGTTCATACCTTATTTGTTCCAACCAGCTTAAATATGGTTCGTTTTAGGCCATTAAAAGGTACCGCTTTAATCACTATGGAAGCACGTTTAGTGTTTATTTTAGTTGATAATTTTTTTGGTGGTGATGGGCGTTACCACGCAAAAATAGAAGGTCGAGAGTTTACCCCAACAGAACGACGTATTATTCAAATGTTACTTAAAATAGTATTTGAAGACTACAAAGAAGCATGGTCGCCAGTGATGGATGTTTCTTTTGAATACTTAGACTCTGAAGTTAACCCCGCAATGGCCAATATTGTTAGCCCAACCGAAGTGGTGGTGATTAGCTCTTTTCATATTGAACTCGATGGCGGTGGTGGCGATTTTCATATTGCTTTACCTTATTCAATGTTAGAGCCTATTCGCGAGTTGCTTGATGCAGGTGTGCAAAGTGATAAAGAAGATACAGACATGCGTTGGTCAAAAGCATTACGTGATGAGATAATGGATGTGCCTGTTGAATTATCGACTAAATTTTTAGAAATTGATCTATCACTTGAACAAGTTATGAACCTAAAAGCGGGTGATATTATTCCAATCGAAATGCCTGAAACGCTAACAGTATTGATTGAAGATTTACCAACCTATAGAGCAAAATTAGGGCGTAGTCGTGAAAATATTGCTTTGAAAATTGAATCAAAAATTAAACGACCTGAATCAGTTAAAAATGAACTGACCATCTTAACCAAAGGTGGTAAACGTTTAGATAGTGATGCAGAATTACAATTATTAGAAGATGATTTTGACTATTAACCAAATCGAGAACACCCAAACAAAGATTAAGAGAGGCCTAAATGAGTGATGAAACTGAAAAAGATGACGGCCTAGATATGTGGGCAGAGGCAATGGATGAACAGGCTGAAGCCGAAGCAGCTGAAACTGTTGAACTTGAAGAGTTAAAAGAAGATGCACCTATTTCTAATGAAGAGAAACGTAAATTAGATACGATCTTAGATATTCCTGTTACTATTTCAATGGAAGTTGGCCGCAGCCATATTAGTATTCGAAATTTACTGCAATTAAATCAGGGCTCTGTCGTTGAATTAGATCGTGTTGCTGGTGAATCACTTGATGTACTTGTTAATGGTACTTTAATTGCGCATGGTGAAGTTGTGGTGGTTAACGATAAATTTGGTATTCGTTTAACGGATGTTATTAGCCAAATTGAGCGGATTAAGAAGCTTAAATAATAAGCGTTTTTCTTTTTGAAGACAGGATGAATATGCGGATATTAAGTGCTCTTATTGGGATTTTCTTTCACTCTTTAGTGTTTGCACAAGAAAAAGCTTCTACGGTTGGTAGTCATGTATCTGGTGGTGTAAATGCTGTTAGTATGATTTTATCGTTATTCATGGTATTAGCGGTTATTGTGGTTAGTGCATATATGTTAAAGCGTTTTAATGTTATACAAAGCACCACACAAGGCTTAAAAATAGTAGCGAGTTTACCGTTAAGCACTAAAGAAAAAATAATAATTGTACAGGTGGGTAAAAAGCAATTATTACTTGGTGTTACCAGCCAACAAATAAATTTAATCGAATCATTAGATGAACCTTTGATTATTCAGAACGTTTCAGCAAACGAGCAAAATTCTCCTATTTGGAATTTTCTTAAAAATAATAATATAAATTCAAGTACAATAAAAAAATAGTATTTTAAATGATGTTGTATTTGATTATTGAGTAACATACCCGAGCCACTTGAAAATGCTTGTTTCAGCAAGTTTGAGCAATTCATAATCAAGGCGCATTTTTTTATTAATGGTTGTTCCCTTAAAAAAGAATGCAACACAGTGTATGATTTGCTCAGCCTTCCCCGAAGGGCTGGTTTAGAAACGCCTTTATGCTAGGTTAGATGAATTTGAAATAGAATAACTATGCCTACATTCATCTTTTTTGCCTAAAAACGGATCTAATTCCAGCTGAATCCTGCATTTTCAGGGAGTTTGGGTAGATAACTAACTTTACCAACAATTAGTGAATTTAAGTAATGTTCAAATCTATAAAACATTTTTTTTCTAACCGTCAATTTTCTAAAAAATCCTGGGTTGTATTTATTGGTTTAGTCTTTTTTTCAATTAGTGCAACAACGTTTGCCGCGAATGATTTAAGTATGTCGATACTTAAATTAACGACGAATCCAAATGGTACACAAGAATATTCAGTAACCTTACAAATTCTCATTTTTATGACTGCGCTGAGCTTTATTCCCGCAGCAATTATAATGATGACTTCATTTACCCGTATTGTTGTGGTGTTAGCTATTTTACGACAGGCTTTTGGTCTACAGCAAACGCCGTCAAATCAAGTAGTAATCGGCTTAACATTGTTTATGACCTTGTTTGTGATGACACCAGTTTATAATGAAATCAATGCTCGTGCTATTCAGCCTTATCTAGCTGAAAAAATGACCTCTATAGAAGCTATTAATGAAGCAAAAGTACCACTGCGTGCTTTTATGCTGGGGCAAACACGACCTAAAGATTTAACAACTTTAGCGACTATGGCTGGTATAGAAAGTGTTGATAAACCCACAGATTTACCGATGACGGTGATTATTCCCTCTTTTATCATTAGTGAACTGAAAACCGCTTTTCAAATTGGTTTTATGTTATTTATCCCCTTTTTGATTATCGATTTGGTGGTTGCTAGTATTTTGATGGCTATGGGGATGATGATGTTGTCGCCAATGATTGTATCGCTTCCGTTTAAGCTTATGTTGTTTGTGTTGGTTGATGGTTGGAATTTAGTGATTGGTACTATCGCAACCAGTTATGGACTGGGGGGCTAAAATGAGTCCTGAAGTCTTTGTCGACATTTTACGTGACGCACTTTTTTTGGTTATTATGTTAGTGAGTGCGGTTATTATACCGAGTTTAGTTATTGGTTTAATTGTTGCTGTGTTTCAAGCGGCGACTTCAATTAATGAACAAACGTTAAGTTTTTTACCTCGTTTAATTGTTACGCTGCTTTCGCTCATTTATGGTGGACATTGGTTAGTACAACAACTTACAGACTATACCATTCGCTTAATTGACAGTATTCCTAGCGTTATAGGCTAACTCATGGAATTTACCGATTCAGTCATTAATCAGTATTTGGCTGATTTTATTCTACCTTTTTCTCGTATTTCTGCTTTATTGATGAGTATGATTGGTTTTGGCTCAAAAACTATTCCAGCTCGAATAAAATTGTTTTTGGGGTTAGTGATTACGATTGCTATTATCCCTGCTATCCCACCAACACCCATTGATGATTTACTTTCTTTTTCTACTGCTCTATTAATCGCACAACAAGTTATTATTGGTATTATGCTTGGTTTTGTGAGCTTAATGGTTGTTAATACATTTACCCTTGCTGGGCAAATTGTTGCTATGCAAACGGGTCTTGGTTTTGCGTCTCTTGTTGATCCTTCAAGTGGGATGAATGTTCCCGCTGTAGGGCAGTTTTTTTTAATACTATCAACACTTTTATTTTGGGCTATGGACGGGCATTTAATTTTTTTACAATTTATTGTCGCCAGTTTTCACAGTTTACCCATAGGTATGGATTCTTTGGATAGTATTAAATACAGAGAGTTAGTGGAGTGGGGACAATGGATGTTTGCTACGGCGTTATCGTTAGCATTAGCGCCTATTACCTCTATGTTATTAATTAACTTCTCTTTTGGTATTATGACCAGAGCAGCACCACAACTTAATATTTTTGCAATAGGTTTTCCGATCACCATGACCACTGGGTTATTGATTATGTGGTTAACTATGGGAAATTTTTTAACTCACTTTGAAATTCAATGGCAGCGAGCAATAGAATTTAGTTGTCAGTTAATTAACTGTGGAGCACTTTAAAATGAACTCCTGTTTTTTTCTAAATACTTGGGTAATGATTAATGGCTGAATCAGACAGTGGTGAACGCTCAGAGGAACCCACCTCAAAAAAAATTGATGATGCCAGAAAAGACGGCAAAATAGCGCGCTCTAAAGAACTCGGTACTATGTTTGTTTTAGTCGGTAGTGCAAGTGCTATGTTGATAATGGGAAGTGCTTTAGTTGACGGGTTATTACGAATGATGACCCGTTTATTTAGTTTGACTAAGCAAGAATCTTTTGATGTACATGCTTCTTTTCAAGTAATTATGAAAGCTATTTCGACTGTACTTGAACCACTGTTATGGATTTTTGCCATTATTGCAATGGCCGCTTTTGTTGGTAATGTTTTATTGGGGGGGATGAGCTTTTCTTGGAAAGCCGCAGGAGTTAAACCGAGCAAAATGTCTCCTTTTGCGGGTTTTAAGCGTATGTTTGGCGCACAAGCGGCGATAGAATTGTTAAAGTCGATATTAAAATTTTTTGTTGTCGCGATAGTTGCTTATCTACTATTAAAAAATCTTTTTGATGAAATTATTAGTTTGAGCTTAGAAACCTCTCCAAATAATTATGAACATGCGGTAAATTTGTTGTTATGGATGTTTATGACCTTAACTTTATCATTAGTGATTATTGCCGCTATCGACGTACCCTATCAATTATGGAATCATTCCAAACAATTAAAAATGACCAAACAAGAAGTCAAAGATGAGTCAAAAAATTCAGAGGGTAACCCTGAAATAAAAGGGCGTTTACGACGCTTACAAATGGAAGTTTCACAACGAAAAATGATGGCAGAAGTGCCGAATTCTGATGTGGTTATCACTAATCCAACGCATTATTCGGTTGCTATAAAATACGATTTTAAAGCGGGTGGTGCACCTTTAGTTATCGCTAAAGGGGTGGATGAAATGGCAATCCATATTCGTAAAATAGCAAAAGAGCATCAAATTGAAATTATTGCTGCACCTGCATTGGCGCGTTCAATATATTATACCACCGAGGTGAATGATGAAATCCCTGAGGAATTATTTGTCGCCGTTGCACAGGTACTAGCCTTTATTTTTCAACTCAATGAACATAAAAAAGGACGAGCAAAAACCCCGACACCATTACCCAAAAAATTACCCATTCCGGATGACTTTAAATACTAAAATTTACTTTATTTATTGTGTAGCGTAAATTTTAGGCAAGCGAAAATAATTTTTTATTTCTGGTCTGTTTATTGCTTTTTCATGATACGCGTCAAAAAACAATCATGAATATTAAATGCAATTAGTTTCCTATTTTTCTCAATTTGACAAAAAAAAATTAAACCATTTAACTGGTTTAGGCACGCCACTTTTGGTTATGGCGGCACTGGGTATGATTATTTTACCAATGCCCGCTTTTTTACTCGATATTTTATTCTCATTTAATATTGCTCTCGCTTTAGTGGTTTTATTGATCACTGTCTATACCTTGAAGCCCTTAGATTTTGGTTCATTTCCTGCGGTTTTATTAATCGCCACTATTTTACGTTTAGCGCTAAATGTTGCAAGTACGCGTGTGGTATTACTTGAAGGCCACAAAGGACCTGATGCGGCAGGACATGTAATAGAAGCCTTCGGCTCGGTGGTTATTGGTGGTAATTATGCGGTTGGTTTAGTGGTCTTTTTGATCTTAATTATTATCAATTTTGTTGTGGTAACCAAAGGTGCAGGCCGTATTTCTGAAGTTACTGCCCGTTTTACATTAGATGCGATGCCAGGTAAACAAATGGCGATTGATGCGGATTTAAATGCGGGCTTTATTACACAAGATCAAGCGCGAGAACGCCGTATTGAAGTGACCAGTGAAGCTGACTTTTATGGTTCCATGGATGGTGCCAGTAAATTTGTTAAAGGTGATGCCATTGCAGGTATCCTTATTTTATTTATTAATATTATTGGTGGTTTGATTATCGGTATGGTGCAACATGACTTACCTTTTAATAAAGCCGCAGAAATATATACTTTATTAACCATTGGTGATGGTTTAGTGGCTCAGATCCCTGGTTTGTTATTATCAGTTGGCACTGCGATCGCGGTAACGCGTCAAAATACCTCTCAAGATATGGGCGAGCAAGTTAGTTCTCAATTAGGGCAATCACGTGCTTTATATATTGCTGCTGGAGTCATGCTTGTTATGGGCGTTATTCCGGGAATGCCGCATTTTGCTTTCTTACTTTTTGCCCTATTAATTTCAGGAAGTGCATTTTTTGCTGATCGTTTTAAAAAGACAAAAGCTGTTGAATTAATAAAAGTAGAAAAAGAACAGGCAGTACAAATTCAGCAAAAAGAAGCGGAAGTGAAAGAGCTAAGTTGGGATGATGTTAATAATGTAGATATTATTGGTTTAGAAGTAGGTTATCGCTTGATCCCATTAGTCGATAAATCTCAAGGTGGGGAATTATTAAGTCGAATTAAAGGTGTACGTAAAAAGCTTTCTCAAGAGTTTGGTTTTTTAGTACCTGCTGTACATATTCGCGATAATTTAGATCTTGAACCTAATAGCTATCAAATTTCATTGATGGGCGTTACGGTTGGTAAAGCAGAAATTCGCCATGATCATGAACTTGCCATTAATCCGGGACAAGTATTTGGCACATTAGAAGGAATTGCTACCAAAGACCCTGCTTTTGGATTAGAGGCTGTATGGATACAACAATCACAACGTGATCATGCTCAATCATTAGGCTATACCGTTGTTGATGCAGCCACCGTGCTTGCAACCCATCTAAGCCAAATTTTAACCAATAATGCTTCACAATTATTAGGTCATGAAGAGGTTCAAAACTTACTCGATATTTTACAGAAAAATTACCCTAAACTTGTTGAAGGTTTAGTGCCAGATATATTAACGCTCGGTTCTATTGTTAAAGTATTGCAAAACTTAATGAATGAAGGCGTTGCAGTAAGAGATATGCGCAGTATTATTCAAACGTTAGTGGAATATGGACCAAAAAGCCAAGATACCGATATATTAACTGCAGCTGTGCGTATTTCATTACGCAAGTTTATTATTCAAGATTTAGTTGGTGCTGAAGTTGAAGTGCCTGTCATAACCTTGGCACCTGAATTGGAACAAATGTTGCATCAGTCAATGCAAATGGCGGGTGATGATGGTGCAGGTATTGAACCTGGCTTGGCAGAACGGTTACAAAAATCGTTAATGGATGGAGCACAACAACAGGAGTTAGCAGGTGATACACCAGTACTGCTTACCTCGGGAATGCTCCGTACTGTTTTGGCTAAGTTTGTTAAATATACTATTCCAAGTTTAAGAGTTATTTCGTATCAAGAGATTCCAGATGATAAACAAATTAAAATTGTGAGCTCAATAGGGCAATAACTACAGCCTTATATGTGGGTTGGAAATGCAATTAAGTAAGTGAATAAAAGTAATAGATCGAATGGTAATAATTGCCAGTAATTTTATCTTGTTTCGTAGTAGAAGGGTTTTTCAATGAAAATTAAACGTTATGTAGCTAGAGATATGCGCACTGCGCTAGCACAAATAAAGGAAGAATTAGGCCCTGATGCAGTTATCATGTCAAATAAGAAAATACCTGAAGGTGTAGAGTTAATGGCAGCGGTTGATTATAACGATCCTACGCTGGTTGCGCCAAAAGCCAATAATCAACATTCAGAGGTTCAGGAAATTACTAATGAAAACTCCACTCTTCAACAAAATCAGATTAATGCGGGAGCACCAATAGATCTTGAACACCGTAAAATTGATCAAGATGTTGTTTCTTTAACGACAACTCCTAATAAATATGTATCGACTCCTAGTCCAACTTCTGAGCAAGAAAATGTCAGTAGTTTATCTGCATTATTAAATCGCAACATTCAACAGCCTAGCTTGCAACAAAACCAGCCTGTAAACAGTGCATCACAAGATCCTGAAGAAGATATCAAACAACAGCTAAAAAGTTTCACAGATCGGTTACAGCAATCTACATCAACAAATACTCATAATAGTAAAAATAATTATCAAAGCAGCAGTGTTATTTTTGAAGAGATAACAACGCCTGTTGTCAACAGGAACGAGAGCGAACAAGAAAGTTATATTAACCCACAAGAATTTTCTACTTTAAAAAGTGAAATGGCCTCAATAAGACAACTATTAGAACATCAAGTTTCAGGTTTAATGTGGCAAGATTTGGCGCAAAGAGATCCTGCTCGTGCGATGTTGGTTGATAAATTAACTGCTTTGGGACTATCAGAACAAATTGCTGATCAAGTAGCAGGATTTGTACCCAAAAATACCGAGGACGGCGATGCATGGAAAGCGGCATTAAATTTATTGAGTCAACAAATAAATACCACCAATAATGATATTATTCATCGTGGCGGTATTGTGTCGTTAGTTGGACCAACAGGTGTTGGGAAAACGACTACCATAGCTAAATTAGCGGCGCGTTTTGCACAAATACACGGTAATGAAAATGTCGCCCTTATTTCCACGGATACATTTCGAATTGCTGGTTTTGAACAGTTACAAACGTATGGTCGAATTATTGGCTGCCAAGTGAAATTAGCCAAAGATAAAGAAGCTTTAGATGGTTTAATTCAAGAGTTTGCTAAGAAAAAGTTAATATTAATCGACACCGCAGGAATGGGACAAAGAGATTTACGTTTAGCGCAACATTTGACTACCTTAATTTCAAATACGCGTGTTAGAATTCGCAATTATTTAGTGCTTGCAGCTAATACCCAGCAAGGGGTTATGCAAGAAAATGTTGAGCGATTTAAGAAAATCCCATTAGTTGGCTGTATTTATACTAAACTTGATGAAAGCTTAAGTGTTGGCGAAATAATTACTACCGCGATTAAAAATGGATTACCAATAGGTTATCTTACTGATGGGCAAAGAGTTCCTGAAGATATTAAAGTTGCTAATGCCGAAAAATTAGTTATGCTTGCTAGTAAATTGACAGATAATTCAACCGTTAATAATCAACAAAATTGGCGGCCACAGGTTAACATGTCAACCGTAACCCTTTGATTTTTAAGTTTAACAGGCTAGCTTTATTTACAATTAAGAAGAAATAAATGACAGATCAAGCAAGTGGCTTAAGAAAAATGCATGAGTTAAAAAAAATGAAAGTTATTGCTGTTTCAGGTGGTAAAGGTGGTGTTGGTAAAACCAATGTTTCATTAAATACTGCTATTTCCTTGGCCTACCTAGGGAAAAGGGTTTTAGTTTTAGATGCTGACTTAGGTCTTGCCAATGTTGATGTAATGTTAGGCTTGAGAGTACAGCGTAATTTATCTCATGTTTTATCGGGTGAATGTGAGCTTGATGATGTGATTATTGAAGGGCCTGCAGGAATAAAAATAATACCCGCAACCTCTGGTACTCAATCTATGGTTGATTTAACACCCGCTGAACATGCTGGTTTAATTCGAGCTTTTAGTGAAATGAAAACCGAATGCGACGTACTTATTGTAGATACTGCCGCAGGTATTTCAGATATGGTTTTAAGTTTTACTCGTGCTGCACAAGATGTTTTATTGGTTGTTTGTGATGAACCTACTTCGATAACTGATTGTTATGCCTTAATGAAATTATTAAGTCGCGACCATGAAGTATTTAAATTTAAAGTTGTAGCCAACATGGTTAGAACTCCGAAAGAAGGGCAACAACTTTTTTCCAAACTTACTAAGGTATCTGATCGGTTTTTAGATGTTGCCTTAGAATTAGTTGGTGTAATTCCTTTCGATGAAAATATTAGAAAATCAGTCAGAAAACAAAAAGCAATCGTTGATGCTTTTCCAGAATCACCCGCATCAATCGCTTTTAAAGAGTTGGCACTAAATATTATGCATTGGCCAATTCCTAATCAACCTTCAGGTCATTTAGAGTTTTTTATAGAAAAATTACTTGAGCACTAAATTAATCATTGGCGGTATCTAAGTGGCAAAAGCGAATGCTTACAATGTTAAAATTGATAAATCGGAATTATTAGACAAACATACCGTTTTAGTCAAAAGAATAGCTTATCATCTTATGGCGAGGCTTCCTGCTAGCGTTCTTGTTGATGACCTTATTCAATCGGGCATGATTGGGTTATTTGAGGCCGCTAATAATTTTGATAGTAGCAAAGGCGCGAGTTTTGAAACTTTTGCTGGGATCCGTATTCGAGGGGCAATGCTTGATGAAATTCGCAGAGGTGATTGGACTCCCCGCTCTGTCCATAAAAATAGTCGAATGGTTAGCGATGCCATTAAATCATTAGAAAATGAACTTGGCAGAGATGTAACTGATATTGAAGTTGCTGAAAAACTTGATATTTCAGTAAATGAGTACCATCATATTCTTAATGAAGTGAGTTCAGGTAAAATTATTGGTATTGAGGATTTAGGCGTTAGTGAAGATTCTATCGCGGTTACTAATGAGAATATTGATAGCAATCCTTATGACAACATTGAAAAAGATATCTTTAAAAAAGCGTTAACTCAATGTATAAGTAACTTGCCAGAACGTGAATCTTTAGTATTATCACTATATTATGATGAAGAATTAAATTTACGTGAAATTGGACAAGTGCTCGATGTGAGTGAATCTAGAGTAAGTCAAATTCATAGCCAAGCCATGCATAGGTTGAAAGCGCGTATGCAATCTTGGCAAAGTTGAATAGAATAAATAAAAAATGTTAATTTATATTAATTTAGCTAAATGCTAAGTTAATATAAATTAAGTATAAAAAAGTTAAGCAGAATTAAGCTAAGTAGAATATTATTATAATTGTTATTAAATGTTCTCGTCGGAGGGTGCCTTGGATAAAAATATGAAAGTTCTTGTCGTTGATGACTTTTCAACCATGAGACGAATAGTGAAAAATTTGTTGCGTGATTTGGGTTTTACCAATATTTCAGAAGCAGATGATGGTAGTACAGCATTGCCAATGCTACAAGGTGGTGATTTTGATTTTGTCGTAACCGATTGGAATATGCCCGGAATGCAAGGAATAGATTTATTGAAAGCTATTCGTGCAGATGAATCTTTAGCACATTTACCTGTTTTGTTGATAACAGCTGAAGCTAAAAAAGAGCAAATTGTTATGGCAGCACAAGCGGGTGTAAATGGCTACATTGTGAAGCCTTTTACAGCGGCTACATTAAAAACCAAACTTGATAAAATTTTTGAGCGTTTGGGTTAATTTATTTCCTTTTACTTAGGAATTTTTCATGACAGTTGCATTGACTCAGAGCATTACGCTTGAACAGGCTAAATTGTTTGTTGAATATCTTGAAAATAATCAACAAGATAAAGCAGATTCATTAATGGCCGAAATTCAAAACCCGATTAATTCAGATTTGTTTGCGGAAATCGGTAAATTAACACGTCAATTACATGACTCTTTAATGAATTTTCAACTAGATTCACGTTTGAATGATTTAGCAACTGCAGATATTCCAGATGCTAAAGAACGGCTCAACTATGTTATAAGTCGAACAGAAGAAGCTGCGAATAAAACAATGGATGCAGTAGAGTCAATTTTTCCTGCCGTTGATAGTATTCAAGAACAATTACAATTAGTTGAGCCAGAATGGCAAAAATTAATGAGTAATCAAATTGATCTAAATGAATTTAAAGGACTTTGTCATCACATTGATAAATTATTAAAAATGACAGGTAAAGAGTCAATTAATATCCATACATTAATGACCGAAGTACTAATGGCACAAGATTTTCAAGATCTAACTGGGCAAGTTATTCGCAAAGTTATTGATTTAGTAAGAGAAGTTGAAGAAAGTTTAATTGGTATGTTAACCGCTTTTGGTCTTACCGAAAATATGCTTTCTGAAGGTAAAGAAAATTCAGCAAAAAGTTTACCTAAAGTTGGTGAAAATTTAGTTGAAGGGCCAATTATGAACAAAGAAGAAAGAGATGATGTCGCCGTTGATCAAGATGATGTTGACGATCTTTTATCCAGTTTAGGTTTTTAGGGGGAATGGCTGCATGTCTTTTGAAGCAGACGAAGAGATTCTACAAGATTTTTTGATTGAAGCCGGTGAAATATTAGAATCACTATCAGAACAATTGGTTGAACTTGAAAACGATCCTGATAATGCTGATCTACTTAATTCTATTTTTCGTGGTTTTCATACCGTAAAAGGTGGTGCTGGATTTTTAGCGCTTAACGAATTAGTTGATATTTGTCACGGCGCAGAAAATGTTTTTGACTTATTGCGTACGGGCAAGCGTAGTGTTGATTCCGCTTTAATGGATGTAATACTTCAATCTCTTGATACTGTAAACGACATGTTTGCTTTAGTTCAAGCGCGCGAACCATTAGTTCCAGCAGATCCTAATTTATTAGCTGAATTACATCGACTAAGCCAACCTGCAGGTGAAGAGCCCGCAGTTGCTGAAGTTATACCAGAATCAGAACCTGAAATTTTTATAGAGTCTGCTGTTGTTGAAAGTGATAATAGTTCAAATGACTCTGATGAAATGACCGAAGATGAATTTGAAGCATTATTAGATGAACTTCACGGTAGTGGCTCTTCTGCTCCTCAAGGATCAAAAGAAAATAAAAATTCTGCTTCTGATTCTTCTGATACTGACATTACTGATGATGAGTTTGAAGCACTGCTTGACGAATTACATGGACAAGGTGCTTTTTCTTCAAACACACCCTCAAACACACCCTCAAACACATCTTCAAACATATCAAATGATTCAGATGAAATTAACGATGATGAATTTGAAGCGTTACTTGATGAGCTTCATGGTAAAGGTAATAGTCCTAAATCAGCCCCAAGTACAACAACTTCAGTTCCTGAAATTAAAAAAACGGAACCTAGTGTGGTTCCAGAAGCGTCTGAACCAGCTAAATCTCCGGTAGTACAAAAAACTCCAACTCCTGTTGCAGTTCCAAAAGCTCCTGCTAGTAAAGCACCGGTAAAAGCAGCCGCTCCTTCAATCCCTCAAGGCGAAACAACGGTAAGGGTTGATACCAAACGTCTCGATAAAATTATGAATATGGTTGGTGAACTAGTTTTAGTGCGCAACCGTTTAACAAGTTTAGGGTTAACTAAAGACGATGAAGAGTTGTCGAAAGTAGTATCTAATTTGGATGCGGTGACCACCGATTTACAAGGTGCGGTAATGCAAACCCGCATGCAACCTATTAAGAAAGTATTTGGACGTTTTCCGCGCGTAGTTAGAGATTTAGCGCGTAGTTTAAATAAAGAAATTAAACTCATTTTAATTGGTGAAGAGACTGATTTAGATAAAAATTTAGTAGAAGCTTTAGCGGATCCCTTAGTGCATTTAGTACGAAACTCTGTTGATCATGGGGTGGAAGAGCCTGATGTTCGTGAAGCGAAAGGCAAGCCTAGAGAAGGCTCTGTAATACTGTCTGCGTCGCAAGAAGGAGACCATATACTATTAACCATCAAAGATGATGGTGCGGGAATGGATCCTGAAAAGTTAAAAAGTATTGCTATAGAAAGAGGTGTACTTGACGCTGATGCTGCTGCAAGAATGCCAGATAGAGAAGCGTTTAGTTTGATTTTTGCGCCAGGATTTTCAACCAAAACTGAAATATCTGAAGTCTCTGGACGTGGCGTTGGTATGGATGTGGTTAAAACAAAAATCACTCAATTAAATGGTACAGTTAACATTGATTCGGAAATTGGTGTCGGTACTGTTTTAGAAATCAAAGTACCGTTAACGTTAGCAATACTCCCAACATTAATGGTAAGAATAAGCCAGCAAATATTTGCTTTGCCGTTAGCCGGTGTAAATGAAATTTTCCATTTAGACTTAACTAACACGAATATTGTCGATGGCCAGCTTACAATTATTGTTAGACAAAAAGCTATACCTTTATTTTATCTCGATGAATGGCTAGCAAAAGATTTTTCTGGGAAAAAACGAGAAAAAGGCCATGTTGTTATTGTTCAAATAGGTAATCAACAAATTGGTTTTGTTGTTGATGGTCTAATTGGCCAAGAAGAAGTGGTAATTAAGCCGCTTGATCAATTATTACATGGTACACCTGGTATGTCAGGAGCAACAATTACTAGTGATGGTGGTATTGCTTTAATACTTGATGTACCTGGTATGTTAAAATTTTATGCAAAAAAATCTGCTGTACATCAAAAATTACGTTCGTAAAAGGAAATGGCTAACCTTTGAAGAGATCGTAATGCTTTGATTTCATTGAAGATATAATAAAAGAGAGTTTTAATGGCGTATAAAGTTTTAGTTGTAGACGATTCTAGCTTTTTCAGACGTCGTTTAACGGATATTTTAAATCAAGATCCTAATTTAACCGTTGTCGATGTCGCTGTGAATGGTAGGGAAGCTGTAGAAAAAGCGATTAAATTAAAGCCTGACGTAATCACAATGGATATTGAGATGCCTATTTTAAATGGTATCGCAGCCGTTACACAAATCATGGAACAAGCGCCAACATCGATACTCATGTTTTCTTCATTAACTCATGAAGGTGCTAAGGCTACTTTAGAGGCTCTTGAGGCTGGCGCACTAGATTTTTTACCTAAAAAGTTTAATGAAATAGCTCAAAATAATGAAGAAGCGGGAACCTTACTTAGACAACGCGTTTTAGAATTAGCACGCAAAAAAGGGCTTGCTTCACGCCAACACCTACATAAACAATCACCATTTCGTTCTACTTTAAATAATAGAGTTATCAATAGAGGTTCCACGTTACCACGATCTTCTACAAACGAAAAAATTTCGTCTACTTTTAAACGTTCTTCTGGAAAAGAGTATAAATTGTTAGCTATTGGCACCTCAACTGGAGGGCCTGTTGCATTACAGAAAATATTAACTCAAATACCTGAACATTTTCCTTTACCAATCATTCTTATTCAACATATGCCTGCCGCATTTACCGCTGCTTTTGCCAATAGATTAAATACTTTATGTAAAATTAAAGTAAAAGAAGCTGAAAATGGTGATTTACTTAAACCTGGCTGTGCTTATTTAGCGCCGGGTGGACAGCAAATGATAGTAGAGGGTACAGAAAAGGCTGCAAAACTCAAGGTGCTTGAAGATAACTCACCCAGAGTTACTTATAAGCCAAGCGTAGATATTAGCTTTGGCTCTGCTGCAAAAATATATGCTGGTAATGTCTTGGCAATTATACTCACTGGCATGGGAGCCGATGGTAAAGAAGGAGCACGTATGCTTAAAAATAAAGGGGCAACTATTTGGTCGCAAGACGAAGCTTCATGTGTCGTATATGGTATGCCTCAGGCAGTAACTTTGGCAGGTATTTCTCAACTTGAATTACCCTTAAATGATGTTGCTAGTAGTTTGTTGAAGGAAATCTGTCATGGATAAACTCAGTTTTGCGGGACTTTTAGTCGCATTACTAGCGGTTTTTTTAGGCTTTACTATTGAAGGTGGAGCTTTTTCTACTTTATTTGAACTGCCTGCATTTTTAATTGTCGTTGGTGGTACTCTTGGGGCTGTAATGTTGCAGTCATCCACTACCCAATTTTTCCATGCATTTTCATTGTTGAAATGGGTATTTATTACCCCTGTTTTTAATATTGAAAAAGGAATTGAGAATATAGTTCTTTGGGCTGAAAAAGCACGTGAGTCAGGTTTTTTAGTGCTCGAAAATATTGCGATAGAAGAGCCAGATGATTATGTAAAAAAAGGATTGAATTTATTAGTGGATGGAGAAGAAATTGAAAATTTACGCGCCTCTTTAGAATTAGACTTAGATATTACTCGTGAACACAATTTGCGCTCAGCTGCAATTTTCGAGTCAATGGGAGGTTATAGCCCAACGATTGGTATTTTAGGTGCTGTATTAGGACTCATACAGGCAATGGGGCATTTAGATGATCCAACAATACTAGGGCAAGGAATAGCTACTGCATTTATTGCGACTATATACGGAGTAGGCTTTGCTAATATAATTTACATACCTGTTGCGAATAAAATTAGAGCAATAATACACAATCAAAATATGTATCGAGAAATGATAATAGAAGGGTTGGTCGCTATCGCCAATGTAGAAAATCCCAGAGCAATAGAAAATAAATTATCGGCTTTTAGGTTATAACAAATGAATAGGTTGCGTCAGCGTCGACATTCAGTAGAACACGATAATGTAGATCGTTGGTTAGTATCATATGCAGATTATATGACTTTGCTATTTGCATTGTTTGTTGTCTTGTATGCTATGGCAATGGTAAAAGAAAAAAAATTCGAAACAGTTACTGAATCATTAGGACGTGTTTTCCAAGCAAATAATGAACGTCCCAAAAACCGTGGCCACGGTGACGATATTTTACCTGTTAACTCAAGTCAAACTAAAAAGAATTTATACGGAAACGGTATATTAGACGTTAAAGGTTCAGAACTTGTTGATGGTGAGACAAAATTATCAAATATTGAAGAAAGTGATATTGGTACAAATCTATCCTCATTAGAAAATAAACTAAATAAGGCATTGTTTGACGTAATTGAATCTGGTTATGCAAAATTAAAAATTGATGGTGATTGGTTAGAAATTCAATTGAACAGTGCTTTATTATTTCCAAGTGGTTCGGCTTCACCGACAAATTCAGCTAAGGCTATTATTAATGTCATTTTTGGAATTGTTGGCGATGTGAATAATTTTGTCCGTATAAGAGGCTATACAGATAATCAACCCATTAATAATGAAATATTTTCTTCAAATTGGGAGCTTTCTGTCGCGAGAGCAACCGCTATTTTAAGGTTACTTCAAGATTTAACAATGCAGCCCGCGCGAATGGCTATAGAAGGTTATGGGCAGTATTCCCCTAATGCAGATAATAATACTGAGCAAGGTAGGGCTCAAAATCGAAGGGTTGTTATTGCGATTTCAAAATATGGGATAAAATCTTCTAATTTATTAATAACACCAACGATCAGTGTAAAAGATGTTGCTGCTATAAAAAAAATCACTGACGAACAAGGAAACACTTCTAAAATTAGAGTGGTACAATTGAAAAATGGTGGGCTGCGTATTACTACACGAGAAGATGAACAGCCAAAAATTAACACAGAAAATATCAAAAAATAAAAGGGTCAACAAACCTTAAATTCAGTTAATAAGCTAAACTAAAGGTTAACTAGCTTAATAAGCTTTAAATAATAGGAATATCTATTGGTAGTTTGGACGGTTGCGAATCAAAAAGGGGGTGTTGGCAAAACTACCTCAACAATATCATTAGGTGGCTTGCTGGCTGAGCAAGGCTTTAGAGTTTTGCTTGTGGATACAGATCCTCACGCTTCTTTGAGTTACTATTTTGGTATTGAATCAGAAGACCTTGAGTTGAGTGTGTATGATTTATTTGTACAGGTTTCATCTAAAGAGCAAATATTGCAAAGCTTGTGTCCAACAAAATATGAGAACATAGATATTTTGCCAGCAGTTATGGGATTGGCCACTTTAGATCGCTCTTTAGGAGCGAAAGGTGGTATGGGATTAGTCCTAAAAAAAGCGTTAGAAAAAATAGCAGACGAGTATGATTATATTTTAATGGATTGTCCTCCTGTTTTAGGTGTATTGATGGTTAATTCACTCGCCGCTTCAGATCGTATAATTGTACCTGTTCAAACAGAGTTTTTGGCATTGAAGGGTCTGGAAAGAATGATTAAAACCATGGACATAATGCAAGGAGAACAAAAATATCCGTTTAATTACACGATAGTACCTACTATGTTTGATAAGAGAACTAAAGCATCTCTAATGGCCTATCGTCGCTTGCAAGAACTTTACCCTAACAATATCTGGAATGGCGTTATCCCCGTTGATACCAATTTTAGAAATGCAAGCCAAATACAACGTGTACCGTCAGATTATGCTTCATCTTCTCGAGGAGTGTTAGCATATCGATCATTATTAAATCACTTATTAAAATTACCAAGTACGAGATCATAAATGTCTAACTCATTGTCGGCCAGTAAAAAAGTGATGAAAAATTACCTTTCTGAATTGTTAACAGAAGAAAAGGTAAATAAGGTGACAAGCACAGAAAAAGAAAAAAAACTTGAACGATTAATGCAACAAGTTAATGTTGTTGAAAAAAAATTACCCGTAGAAAAGATTAAACCGTCAAGTGATTTAGCAAATAAAAGTTATATTGATAAAACAGAGATTATTTCAAAAAACATAAATACAACGGAAATTTTTTCTGAGAAATTAACAACCGCTAAAGCTCAAGGTGGTATCAAGTTAGATTTAGTAAAAAGTTATCGAGAAGGAAACTTCCAAGCAATGTTTTTTGATGTTGCTGGATTACTCGTCGCAGTACCCCTAATTGAATTAGGTGGTATTCATAATGTTGATAAAACAACCCCTTTAATGGGAAAGCCTGATTGGTTCTCGGGCGTAATGGTTCATCGAGACGAAAAAATTAACGTGGTTGATACTGCGTTATGGGTGATGCCAGAAAAATGTGATCAAAAATTAAAAAATTCGCTAAACTATCAATATATTATTATGCTTAGTGATAGTAATTGGGGATTGTCAGCTGAAAAATTAGTTGATACTGTTATTTTAAAGCAAGATGATGTTAAGTGGCTAGATTCACCTAGTAAAAGACCTTGGTTAGCTGGTTTGGTAAAAGATCGAATGTGTGCTTTATTGGATGTTGAATCGTTGATCAAATTACTAAATGAAGGAATGGGAAAATAACCATTTTGCTATCAATACACATATTATTTAAATTAAGAGGCAAGTTGTATGTCTGACGAAAGACGAACTACCAGTAATAAAATTGATCCTAATGATGAAGTACTACAATGGGTTACTTTTAAATTAGAAACAGAGACATATGGTATTAACGTAATGCAAGTTCAGGAAGTATTACGTTACACTGAAATAGCACCTGTACCTGGAGCACCAAGTTATGTATTAGGGATTATCAATTTACGTGGCAATGTTGTTACTGTTATTGATACTCGTTCACGTTTTGGCCTAGAGTCTAACGAAATCAGTGATAATACTCGTATTGTAATAATTGAGGCTGAAAAGCAAGTTATTGGTATTTTAGTTGATAGTGTGGCTGAAGTTGTTTATTTAAAAGCTTCAGAAATTGATGATGCACCTAATGTCGGTAATGATGATAGTGCTAAGTTCATTCAAGGTGTCAGTAATCGAGATGGTGAGTTGTTGATCCTTGTCGATTTAGATCAATTGCTTAGTGATGACGAATGGGATGAATTAAAGCATTTTTAATAATGTAAGCATATAAAACTCTATATTAATGAGCATAAATGGCGTGTTTATGAATGATGTTATGCCCTTATCAGTGATTTATATTTTAGCTTTTTTAATTATATTGTTTTGCTTAATCTGGCTTTTAATTAGGTATCGGAATAAGTTAACTAAGCTGGAATTTAAACTCAATGAATTAACACTTTTATTTCAAAATATTCAGCAAATTGCCGAATATAACCGCGATAGAATTGAAATAGCAGAGCAACAACAAGTTAAACTGAAAAAGTTTAACAACGATAGTAAAAATGATTTTCGAGTGAATTTTAACGATATCAATCAACAATTATTGCGAATAAAAAATGATATTTTAACGTTAAGTACACAACAACCTGAAGACAAATTATATTCTCGAGCATTTAAACTTGCTGAATTGGGAGCTGATGTTGATGAAATTTCGAAAACATGTGAAATACCTTTAGCAGAAGCTGAAATGTTACTCGCGGTTCATCAAAATAAAGGCAGTAGTAAGTAACCTTTTTGATAAGGATATTAATTTATTTCAGTAAATTAATTAATATCCTACTGTTACTGTTTAATAAACTACATGGTAGAATTCATTTCAAATTATTCAGTATCCTAAATAAAAAACAAAAAATGAAAAATTTTGTCACTATCTCTATAGTAATTTTCACTATAATACTTTCTGGTTGTGCAACTACAGCCAATAAAGACTTCACTTCTGATCCAAAAGATCCATTGGAATCAATAAACCGGCCATTATGGACGTTTAATTGGGATTATTTAGATAAGTATGTAACTAAGCCTGTGGCTGCTACTTATGCTGAATATACTCCGATGCCAGTGAGAACGGGATTATATAACTTTGTTCGAAATCTCGATGAACCTGCTACCATCATTAATAATATTTTACAGTTAAAGTTTACAGATGCGGCTAAAAGTACAGGACGTTTCGTTTTAAATTCTACTATTGGTATTTTGGGTGTTTTTGACCCCGCAAGTGACTTTGGGTGGATAAGAAAAAAAGAAGAGTTTGGTGAAGTTTTAGGTGTATATGGTGTTGGTGATGGTGCATTCTTGATGATACCATTTTTAGGGCCTAGCTCTGTGCGGGATAGTGTTGGTGGTTATGTAGATCAATTATATTGGCCACTGGCGATTATAGATTTTTGGCCCAACATTTTAAGGTTAGGCGTTAAAGGACTTGAATTGAGAACTCAATTGGTAGAGCAAGAGAGTTTAATAAATGATTCTATTGATCCTTATATCTTTATTAAAAATGCATATTTTCAAAATATGCGCTTTAAAGTTTATGACGGCAATCCTCCTGTAGAAATAAACCAAAAAGAAAATGAAGAATTAGAGTCATTTATGGAGGAATTGAATTAAAAAATATTAAAAATTAATGGCAAACATTACTAGCTAACTTTTAGGTAGTTATCTATAATATGCGCGAATTTCAACTTTATTTGCCGATGATCCAATGCTTGGCTGATAAAACGACTGATAAATAGACGAATGTAAGTATTGAGTTTGTTTTTAATGGTGTCATTAAATGTTATTTTTTCTGCCAGCGATAATTGTCGCATTTTTTTCTTCTATTTTAACAATTAAAATTCTTCTTCCTTTAGCACCTCAAATTGGTTTGGTCGACATGCCGAACGATCGAAAAAGGCATGATGGTGCAATACCTCTTATTGGCGGAATCTCCATTTTTACTGGTGTTTTAATTGCTTCAAGTTTATTTGTACAACAGAGTCAGCTTCTTAATTTATATTTAATATCGTCGGCCTTGTTAGTATTTATTGGCACAATGGATGATATTTATGATTTGAATGTCGCCCCGAGGATGATATTTCAGGGGTTAGTTGCTGCAATTATGGTTTTTGGTGGTAGCCTTTATATTAGTGATTTTGGCAATTTATTGTCTTTTGGCGATGTAAATATTGGTTCTTATGGCATGATTTTTACATTGCTTGCCTGCATTACTGCAATCAACGCCTTTAATATGATTGATGGTATTGATGGTTTAGCAGGTTCAATGGGCATTATAACGACAGCTTCTATTTTAATATTAAATATCTTTTCGGATAAATTACAATTTGTTTTATTACCTATAATTCTTATTGTCGCGACAATACCTTTTCTTTTTTATAATGTTAGTCATAAAAATCCGCGTGGCAAAAAAATATTTATGGGTGATGCTGGAAGTATGTTTATGGGGTTAACTGTTATTTGGTTGTTAGCAATTGGAACTCAAGGGGATAATCCTTCTTTTCATTCAGTTACCGCATTATGGCTAATTGCTGTTCCGCTTATGGATATGTTTGCAATTATGATTAGACGTATGCGCAAAGGCTGTTCTCCATTTCAAGCTGATAATGGACATCTACACCATATTTGCATGGACTTGGGACTAACATCACGACAGTCACTTTGGGTAATAAGTGGGGTAGCAATTTTATTCTCATTTATTGGACTTATTGGTGAATTATTTGTTGTACCTCAATGGATAATGTTGTTAGGTTTTATTTTGTTATTTTTTATTTATTCACAGATATTATCGTATGTTCTAAATTATATGATAAATAATTTTGAACAATCTGATAAAAACTAATCCGATATATCAAATATTTAAGGATGTAATGTTTGATTTGATTTTGTCGTCACACTTTTAGTTTATTTAAGTCATATTTCATCGAAACTGACCGTAGTTAGTGCTGTCACAATAAAAGTTTAAGCTAATGGATGAGCTTTACAGTATTAATAAGTTTTTTTGGTAATCGTATTGATTATCAACTCTCTAAAGTCGACAGTGATAATTATGATTGATAAACTACTTTACTATTATTTAGAAAAATTTTGTAGGGTGAGTAAAAATAGTTATGAAAAAGTCTAATCATGGTTTTACACTAGTTGAGCTATTAATTGTTATCACCATTCTTGGTTTGTTAATGTCTTTAGTGGCGCCAAAAATGTTTAGTAAAGTGAGTTCAACCAAACGAAAGGCCGCGATAGCACAAATGCAAAATTTAGAAACGGCTTTAGATACCTATCGACTTGATATTGGTGATTATCCGAATAATTTGCAAGCATTAAGAAAATCAACAATTCGTGGCTGGGATGGGCCTTATTTACCTAAAGATGTACCACTTGATCCTTGGGGGAATCCTTATGAGTACCAAGTTCCTGGTGATGATGGAAGTCCTTACTTATTGAAGTCATTAGGTAAAGACGGCCAACTAGGTGGGATTGATGATAACGCAGATATAGTGCATAAATAATGGATATGGATGCACTCTTAGTAAAATATTTTAATGTGAGTCCACTAGATATTGATAAGGCAAAAGTATATCAAAATCGTTCTGGTGGGCGCATTGAAAAATTATTGGTCAACATGGGAGCTCTTTCTGAAGAATTACTTCCACAGCTTTATAGCAAATTGCTTAACTTGCCTATTTTATCGAATGATGAATTAAATGACTTTGATAAGCCTGTGTGGCAAGAATATATTTTAATTAATGATCTATTGAAATTTAACTGGTTTCCTATACGCTTTGTTAATGATACTTGGTTGATTGCTGTTAAAGATCCTTTAATACTTGAACCTATACAACAACTTAATTTTTATCATATTAATTACTGTTTATCTATTCTTGATGAAGATGGTACATCTATACTTCTATCAGCATATCAAAATCATGATGAATTAAATCGTGATGAAATGGAGTTGTCATCTGTTGAAGAGGAAAGGCTAAAAGAATTGGCGGCAGAAGCTCCTACAGTAAACCTGCTCAATAATTTAATTGGTAAAGCCTTGAAATCAGGGGCTTCTGATATGCATTTAGAGCCATATCAAGGAAAATATCGCGTTCGCCTAAGAATTGATGGTGTATTGCAAGACGTAGAAATGCTCCCAGCAAAAATGAGATTGCCCATTGCTTCTCGTCTTAAAATTTTGTCAGGTATGGATATTGCCGAAAAACGCAAACCTCAAGATGGCAAAATAGAAATGAAAATTTCCTCTGAAGAGTTTGATATCCGTGTTTCTGCATTACCGCTTAATGACGGCGAAAGTATTGTAATGCGCTTTTTACGCAAAGAAGCGATTAAGTACGATATGGATATACTTGGTTTGTCAGGCGATATCAGAGCAAGAATTGAAGAAGACCTAAAAACCACAGCGGGCGTTATTTTATTAACAGGGCCAACAGGGAGTGGTAAAACTACAAGTTTATATACATTTCTAAACGCAATAAATAATAGTGATATAAAAATTATAACGCTTGAAGATCCTGTTGAATATCAATTAGAAGGTGTTAATCAAGTTCAGGTACAGGCAGATATTGGTTTTGATTTTTCTGCGGGTTTGAGAAGTGTTGTAAGGCAAGATCCTGATGTAATTATGTTAGGTGAAATTCGTGATACTGAAACTGCACGAATAGCAATGCAATCAGCATTAACGGGACATTTAGTTTTTAGTACCGTTCATACTAATGATGCTGCCAGTGCTTATACTCGTCTTATTGATTTAGGCGCAGAAGAGTTTCTTTTAAATGCCGCCATTACTTCCATAATTGCACAACGCTTAGCGCGAAAACTATGCTCACATTGTAGTGAACCTCACAAAAACCTTCAGAGTATTACCGAACAATATAACTTAGTCGAACTTGCACAAAAATTTCATCTCGATATCAATATTCGACAACCCGTAGGCTGTGAACATTGTAGCCATAGCGGATACTCAGGGCGTATTGCAATTGTTGAATATTTACGTTGTGATGATGAAATAAAAAAAATCCCTAAAGATAAGTTTTTTCCTTCAGCGGCGAGAGAATTATCACAAAAGCGTGGTTATCGTAATCTTATGGAAGATGGTTTTTACAAAGCGTTATTAGGGATAACCTCTATTGAAGAAGTGTTAAGGGTTGCAGGGTAATGCCTAGTTTTACATATAAAGCGTATGATTTTTCGGGGAGTATGGTAGTAGGTGAAATTGACGCTGCAACTATTGAACTTGTTAAAGTGAAATTGAATCGTGATAAGCTGCGTCCGATCGAAATTAAAGAAGTTAAAATAAGTCAAACAAGCGGAAACTTTTCTTTTTCTAAGAAAGATAAAGTTTCTTTAGATGATATTGAATTTATTACCGCTGAGTTAAGTTTATTATTGGAAAGTGGCGTTAAGATAGACAAAGCGTTATCTGTATTGGCTTCTGCAAAATCTCAAGGTGCCCTTGCTGTATTGCTTAACAACCTTTCTAGCAATGTACGCAAGGGGATAACGTTAAGTCATGCCTTAGAACAATACCCTAACATTTTCGATAAATTGTACATTAATTTAGTACATATAGGTGAATCAAGTGGTAATTTACCAAAAGTGTTTCATGGTCTTGCCCAAGATTTAAAATATCGTAAAGAATTAAAAAACAAAGTGATTCAAGCCACTACCTATCCAGCAGTTATTTTGGTTGTTTGTATTTTAGCCGTGCTGTTTATTTTTAATTTTATTGTACCTAAATTAACCGTAATGTTTGATAATATGGCTGAATTGCCAATTTATACTTCTATTTTAATAGGTTTGTCTGAATGGATACAACATTATCAATTTTTAGCAGCTGGCTGTTTAATTACAACTTTTTTTGTTATTCGCTGGCTTATACAGCGAGGCGATTATAGTCATCGCTTTGATGAATTAATGCTAAGGTTGCCAATTATTGGTTCAAGTATTGAATTAATAGAACGAATACGTTTTACCAGTAGCATGGCATTAATGCTAAGTTCTGGTGTTAAAATTGATATTGCTTTAGAACTTGCTACTGGCAGTATTAAAAACCAAGTAATTTCACACCGAATGTCAATTATTAAAAATAAAGTAAGGAAAGGTGAATCTATCACCGTCGCTCTTAAACAAAGTGCTTTATTTCCTGATCTTTTTTTATCTTTACTCGAAGTTGGTGAAGAGAGCGGCAATATGAGCGCAATATTTGTTGAAATAGCCAATCGTTCACGTACTGAGTTTTCTAACTGGACTGATAAAATGACAAGTTTATTAGAACCAATGATGATTTTATTTATGGGAGCAATTGTTGGCTCTGTTGTTGTTGTAATGTTGTTAAGTATCGTTTCTGTTAATGATGTTAGCTTCTAAACAACTTAGAGGAAGAGTAAAAAGAGTATCAGGAATAACTTTAATTGAATTAATTATTGTTATTGCTTTAATGATGTTAATGATTGGTTTAGTTGGTCCATTAACGTTTAAAATTGTCGATAAGGCTCATGCACAAACAGAATATATAAATTTACAAAATAGTATTAAAAGGCTTAGTTATAACGCTTTCACCAGCGCTGCGGAATATAAATTATTATTTCAAGGTGGTCAGCTTAAAATATTAAAAAACGGAAAATATTTTTTAAATACTTCATTTGATTATTTAACTTTTAGTAACCAGAGTATCGACTTAAACAGTCGAGGCTACCCTTACCCAGAAATTTTACGTGTAAACTTCCCTAATAAACAACGAGAAATAAATCTTTTTAGACTGATTGAAGGAACAAATGGTAAAATTACTCAATAAAAAACAGCGAGGTTTTACATTAATAGAAGTATTAATTGCTGGTTTTATTTTAATTATTGTTATTTCTGCGATGACTTTTGTTTATCGAACATCTGTGATTTCGAGTATTAAAGCATCGAAAAGTGTCAAATTAAGTGGCAGCGTAAATTTAATTGCTTCTACTATCAAAAACAAAATTCGTAATACAAATGCCACATCACCATTAACAGGTGAGGGCAGTATAGATGGCGTTAATTATAAATGGCATACGGAACTATTGTCTAATAAAGGTGCGCCACCACGTTTTGATGCAGAAGGGGGAAGCTTTGAATCACAACAAAGTAAATTTTTTTTATGGCAGGTTCAATTAACAGTAACGTATAAAACATTAAGCAAAAATTTTCAATTTAAAGAAGTTAGTTGGAATAATTATTAATGAAACATAAAGCATTGGGGTTTACATTAATTGAATTATTAGTAGCAATGTCATTACTTACTACAATTATGCTTTTAGGGAGTTGGAGTTTCTCAATATTTACGTCAAAATGGGAAGGACGATTAGGCAATTTTAGTACGAATGTATCGGAGGCAAAAGATCACATACTCTTAAATGAAATAGTCGCTGCAATAATTCCTTATGTATATAATCAAGGTAATAAACCGAGTTATTATTTTGAAGGAGAAAAAAATAGCTTTAAAGCGACCACATTAGGATCTATTTTTAATACTAAATCTGCTGTAGCTTTTAATATACAAATAAAACAACATAGTGACAGTAGTTTTTACCTAGTTTATCAAGAAGGTGTAATTAATCAGCAAAGTGATCCTTCCACAGTAAAATACAGCGATGAAAAAATACTTATTGCAAAAGGTGAAGATATTCACTTTGAATATTTAGGTTGGGTTAATTTACATCAAAAAATGATGGCGGAAGACTCGTTAGAAAGTAATCAGAAATTGCAGTGGTTAACCAAATATAACAGTGGTAAAACATCTTTGATGCCAATAGCTATTCGTATATATTGGGACGATAGTATTTTTGAGATCCCTTTAAATAATGAACAAGGAAAATGGTTAACATTTATTACCACTTCAGGGATTAATAGTGAATAATTTTAAAATGAATTACCTTTCTCAAAAAGGGATTGCACTTTTTCAAGTGTTATTAATAACTACAGTGATCTCTATTTTAGCCATTCAATTTACTCAAACGGCGAAAAATCAAATATCAATAGCGAACACTTTAGCAAATAGAATTAATGCCAGTTTAATTGTTAAAACGGCAGAGTCAGAATTATTATTTAGTTTATTAACTCAAAATAAAATTAAAAACATAGAAAGTGATGATGCAATAGCTGCTCAATGGAATTTTTATGGTATGGCATTTAAAGTAGGTGAAAATGTTGAATATGCCATTCAAGATCAGGCTAGTTTAATTGATTTGTTTTATATTGAAAATATTGACAAACTTACCGCGGCATTCAAGTTGATAGGAGTGCCTGAACCAAGAACTTTTGCAACAAACTTAATAAATAAAAAAAGTTTCATAACAAATAGTACTAATTTACCTGTTCAAACATACCAAGAGTTAAATTATATTGATGGACTTTCTCCACTAAACTGGCAAGACATAAAAGAATTTGTTTCTATCAGGCCACAAGCTTATATTAATCCAAAGCTTGCGCCTAAGGAGCTATTACCCTTACACTTACCTAGTCAAATTATTTCGACAGTACTTGAAAGAAGGGAAAAAGGTAATTTATCTAATTTAGCTTTTAGGCAACTATCGGGTTTGTCGATTGATGATACGATGGTTTTTTCAGCAAGTAATTCTCTGAGAATATCAATAAAAGTAATAGTTGATGATGTTGAATATAACCAAAAAATGGAATATATAATTCAACCCTATAAAAAATATCCATTAATAGAATACGAAATAACTAATTAATTTATATACCCACGCCATTTTAAGATAGTGCACAATCAGCACGAATGCCTTGAATCGGCGAAAGGTTATATAGCAAAACTATAGTAGGTAGTAATTTGAAGTTCCAACTAATAAAAAAAATATTTGGTTATTATAGCGATAAAATGTATCGCTTTGATCACGATGAATTAATTCCTGTAGAGGATCAAAATTTCAAAGCCGTTGTTGTTGCTCGTCATCACTATATAGAGCGCAGTTTAGCTTTACCGATCACTATTCGAAAAGACGTAAAAGCAGCAATTGCATTTGAAATTGAAAATTTAAAACTAGAATTTCATGTTTTTTATAAAATAGCGCCAAGTAAAAATGGCGAAACTATTGTTACCTTATGGCAAATACCTAAATCAATTATTAATAACAAAACGTTAATGGTATTACCTGAAACTTTTTTATTAGCTCATATTCTTTCACCCAATACTTTACTTTCATATTCCTCTTTAGTTGATGAAAATCCAGTGTATTTAATTCAATTAGAACAAGGAATAAAGTCCTTTATAAGTAATGGGCAAAGTAAAGAATTTTTTTGTCATGCGATTGGTATTCATGTTGAAAATGACGTTCAAATTAAAGCAACTGATTTTGTCGCTACGTTATTGAAAAGTATATCGGCAGCATTTATGTCTATGGGTTTAAATTTTTTCATTAAGTCAGAGAATGATAAACAAAAAATTATTGACGGAGTGAAACCTTATATTTTACCTTTTGGTGTTTTTATAACGCTTTATATTGCAATTAGCTCGGCTTATTTATCGTACCAGTTGTCCGCCACTGAACAACTTGCTAATAGTTATAAAAAAGAAATTAATGCTGTTTTAACTATTCAAAAAACGTTAAACCAGCTGACTGATGAAATTGAAAAATATCAAGAAATTGGTAGTGAAAAGCAACCCCTATGGCAAATTTGGAAAATTATTGAACCGCTATATCAGCAAAATGTAAGCTTTCAATTTATTCGCTTCAATGGCGAAAAAGTATTGTTTAAAGCAACAGCAAAGTCTGCTTCTGCAGTACTTGAATATATGCAAAATAACACTTTAAGTAGGAATTCTGCTTTTACTTCAGGGGTGCGTAAAGAAGGAGATGTTGAAAGTTTTATTATTCAATTTGATTTGATACCTCTAGGAGAGCAAAGTGACACAGAATAAAAATATACTCCTAATTATTTTAGCCATAATTCTGGTATTAAAATTTGCTCTTTTGCCTATTATTGAATGGCAAAATCAATCAATAAATACACTACAAATAGTTAATAAAAAATTAAACAAGTCACTCAGTTTTATTAATGAATTACCAAAACTAGAAGAACAAAAACAACGTTTGATTAATTCACTTGCTCAACTTAAAAGCGAAGTGGATACTTACCAAGATGTTAGTCGTTATCAGCTTGAAAAACAGAGAGAAGTCGAAAAAATATTTGCAATGCATAATATAGTAATTAAATCATTTAATTGGCAAGATATTATTAAATTAAATAATGGAACTCAACTTAAACTAATGGTCAAATATTCGGGTAAATTAAAAGATTTTTTATCACTTCATATGGATATAAGTAAATTTAACCGAAGTACTACTGTCTCAAATTTAGGGTTAAATATTCGCGGACAAGATGATAAATCATTAGGTGTTATTTCGGGGAGTATTGTTTTGGTTTTTCACCCAGAGGAGACAATAAATGATAACCTTTAATATAAAAAGTTGGGCTGTTATATTTGTTTTTTTTGCTGTACTTTTTATTTGGGATGTAAATGGGCGTTTAAATTTTTCAACAGACTATTCAAAAAAGCAGAGTAATCAAATCGCGAAAATATCAATAATAGACACAAAAATATCTGATCGGGAGCGTAAGCAGATCCTTGATTTATATAAACGATATGATCAAAAGGCCAAAGCTAAAAAAATAAAAAGCAAAGCAAATACTATCGTTAAGAAAGGGCTGTCGGTAGCCGAGCAAGGTAAACAAAATGGTTTGTTAGATAAGTTTTATGTAGATAATAACAAATACATTTTAAAAGGTATTTTTACCGAACAGAAACATTTCGCTGTATTGTTTCGAGAAAATGTTAGTACAGGCGCTATTGATGAATATAAAGTTGAGGTAGGACAAAAACTTGGCTCTTATTTAGTGTCTGAAATAACATATAGCCAAATAAAATTCACATTAAATGAGAGCACTGTTGTTCTTTCCATTTTTTAACATTATAGGTATTACCATGGCATTGAAATCGCCACATAAAAAAATAATATTAACGAGTTTGATTTTGTCTGTACTTACAAGTTGTGCGAACACAAGTAATAATAAGTACCAAGTAGACTCGTCTTACTTAGAAGATAAAAACGCATTACAAAAAAAAGATAGTGCTGTAAACATAAAGACTGATAATAACGAATCAAAACCAGCATTTGAAAAACTGTCAGTACTACAAAGAGAAAATGTTAATTTAGGTAATTCAAAAGATCTAGAAAAAGCATTTGGTACGCAAGAAACACTCTCTGTTTCTGTAAATAGTATGACAATAAAATCCTTTCTACATTACACCTTTGGTCAACTACTTAATGTTGACTACGTATTGGGGAAAGAGTTAGATGCTACGACTAATTTAAGCTTAAATGTTACTCATAAAATTAGTCCACGCCGTTTATTCACCATGACACAACAATTGTTACTAGAGCGTGGTATTGGAATTCGCTTGGCAGACAATATTTACTTTGTTTATTCCTTGCCGAATGAAGGTAAATCAAACGTAGTATTGGGTTTTGGTCGTTCTGCAGATACTATCCCACAAAATTCAGGTCAAATTTTACAAGTTGTCCCTTTAAAGTATGGTGTTAGAATTAATGTTGAACGCACCTTAAATGGCTTGGTTGATGCTAAAATCACCGCTGATTTTGAGCAAAGCGCTTTATTTATAAAAGGGAGTAGGGATCAAATTGTAAGGGCGCTTGATCTTATACAGTTGCTTGATGTACCTGCAAATCGCGGAAAATATATCGCGTTAATATCCCCCGTGTATCTTTCAGTAGAAAATTATATTTCATCAACAACAAAATTGTTACAAACCGAAGGGATAGATATAGCTAAAAGTGCCAGTAATCAAGGCAATTTGGTTTTTGTTCCATTGAATCAACTAGGGGCTGTTGCGGTTTTTTCATCAGAAAAAGATTTGCTTGACCGTGTTGAATATTGGACATCAAAAATTGATAAACCAAGTGCTGGAACTGACCGCCAATATCATATATATACACCCCGATTTGCCAGAGCTTCTGACTTAGGTGATAGCATTTCTCCTTTATTAAGTGGCACAAGTTATTCTTCAATGCCAAGCACAAGCAGTAAAGACAGTAAAACGTCGGCAAAAATAGTAAATAACCAAAAAGTTAATAGTACTAATGATAGTAATGGAATGACCATGGTGGTTGATCAACGCTCTAATGTGCTTATTTTTCACGCTTCAGGCTCTGAATATCAATCAATTTTACCGTTAGTTATGCGCATGGATGTTATTCCTAAGCAAGTGTTACTGAGTGTAACTATTGCTGAGGTTAAACTTACTGGCGTTTTTAAACGTGGTTTTGAATTTGCACTCACTAGTGGGAAATTTGGCTTTAATGCTCCCAGTCTTATGGGGGAAAGTGGATTTGGTGGCGGTATTATTAGTTGGACGAGTGGTTTAAATAGCTTAATAGCTAACTTTATTGAGAGCAATAATCAGGTAAATATTTTATCTAAACCGACATTGCTTGTTCGTGATGGTGTTGAAGCGTCAATTGACGTAGGTGACCGAATTCCAGTAACGGGTGGAGCTTCATTAGGTAATAATAATGTTGTAGTTACTCAAGCACCCACATATCGTGAAACGGGTATTAAATTAAAAGTTACACCAACAGTAAATGCGCAAGGTGTGGTGATAATGAAAATTAATCAAAGCATTTCTAACCAACTTGAAGGTGAGGTCGGGGCTAATCCCATTTTCTTTGATCGAAATATATCTACTGAAGTGGTCGCTGATTCAGGCCAAACTATACTTTTAGGCGGTTTAATTAGTGAGAATACCACGAATAATGACAAGGCAGTACCTGGTTTTAGAAAAATTCCATTGTTAGGTGCGCTTTTTGAAGCTGAGTCGAAAAATAGCACTAAAACAGAGCTTGTTATAATGGTTACTCCAAAAATAATTGAGAGAACGAATCAATGGCAGTCAGTTTTAAATAAATTTTCAAAAGGACTTGAAAATATATCGTTAAAATAATTTAAATCGAAAACTTTTTTTGATTTAAATTAAAATGTTATCGTTTTTAATCGTTAATATGAATATCTACATTGACTTTAAAAAAAATAACTGTATAAAAGGGACATAAATTACATCAACTGCCAACAAAGCTAGGCTAATTTGATTAATTTATGTAACTTGAATCTAGCCTAGTGCTAGTTATTGAAACTTGGCTTGTGCTGTTTTTATCTAAAAAATTTGGATAATACATAAGACATGTCGCCATTTGGTGGTTTTTTGTACTATAAAGCTTGATTTATTAAAAAAAACAGCTTTTTACAGTTGACACCAGGTGAGTGCATTAACTAGAATTAAACAGCAAACTAAGATTAGTTCTTGGTTTCTGTTAAATTTAACAATTAATTCTGATACATCAATAAAATAGATTATTGAGTGAAGTTTTAAAATTCATGAATCTTGGAGATAATAATGAAAAACATTTTCAAAACTACGCTTATCGCTGCATCAGTTGCAGTTGTATGTAGTACAGCGTACGCAGGGAATACCAACGTAACAAAGCAAACTTATTCATTAGAAGGTGTTGGTGCAGTGACGACTGCTCAAACTTCTAACTCAGTAAGTTATGAAACTAAAGCTGCTTATGCTGTAGGCGATAAAGTAACATTTACTTTTACTACTGGCTCTGTAGATGCTACTAACGCTTTTGCTTCACAATTAAATGTTGCAGCGATTGCTGGCCGTGCTGGTATGGCATTAGGTCTTTTAAACGAGACTGCTGATGCCGTAACTTACCGTGTAACATCTGTGAACCAGTTTACTGGCGAAACAGGTAAAACTACTTTAGGTTCTACTATTACTTTAGGTACTGTTAAGTTAAAAGCTGCTGCTGTTGCCGCTGGTGATACTACAGTAACTGTTGATTCTGCAACATCTGTTGGTGATATTTTAGACTCTGCTAGCGATGCTAAAATGAGCCGTACAGCTACATTAACTGAAGTTAAAACTCAATATGGTTCTTTAGCAATTGCTTCAAGTGCTGAGCTTGACGGAGTTATTGATGTTGCTCAAGGTCGTAAAGCATTAACTACAACTACAGATGCTACAACATTTGTAATTACTAACCCTACTACTACTGGTTGGTTAAACTTAGTATCTACTACTGGTACTGTTATTACTATGGATGCTGACTTAGCAGGCGCTTCTAAAACTGCTAACGTTATCTCTACTGGTATGACATCTACTAAAGCTTATGACGATGCAACTAAGAAAGTTACATTAACTTATGCAGGTACTGAAGTAACTACTGATACCATTACTATTACTCCGTTGACGGGTTCTAGTGCTGTTGTATTATCAGCACAAGACTTTAAAGTTGCTGGTGCTTATAATTACGGTACAGCAATGTCTGCATCTGTAGGTTCCGATGCTGCAGGTTCTTGGACGCTTAACGGTGCTGTAGTAAATGTTCCTTACATGCCTTACGGTGCAGGTATTGGACAAATTATCTATGTAACTAATAATGGTTCTTTAGACGGTGATGTTGCTGTTACTGCGTTTGACGAAGCAGGTAATGACTACGACTTAGGTATCATCGGTTCAGCTAAAGCTGGCGAAGTAACTAAAGTTAGTATCTTAATTGCTAATGCATTAGCTGCACAAGGTTTTACTGAAGGTAAACTTGCAATGACTATTACTGTTAATGCACAAAACAAAGATGTTACAGTACATGCTGCATATAACATCCGTGGCGATCGCGGCAATGTATTTACTTCACAATACAAAAACTAATAAAAAGTAATTTACTTTTATTAATAAAAACGAGCTTAGGCTCGTTTTTTTATTTTTAAATTAAAATAAAAAGGATATTTAATTTTGCTTAATAAAGCATTGATAGAAAAAGTAATAGTACAAAAGCCACTATATTTTTATGGATTGTTGTTTGTTTCATTATTTTTTTTAGCTTTAATTGCCTACTGGCCAAGTTTTTCTGTACCTTTTTATCTGGATGATCGGCTTTCTCTTGTTGAAAATAAGTTTTTAGAAAATGCGACTATTGTAGATTTGTGGCAGTTTTATAAGCTTCGTTTTGTTGGCTATTTTTCTTTTTGGCTAAATGTAAATTTCTTAGATCGCAGCTTATTATCATTTCATCTTTTTAACTACTTTATACATTTCTTAAATGCAATTTTAGTTTTTCTTATAGTTAAATTATTAGCAACACATTTTAAAATTTCTGGGTCATCAAAACAAATTTTAGCTTTTTCTTTTGTTGTTGCAGGTTTGTGGTTGTTACACCCATTGAATACCCAGGCCGTTACTTATATTGTTCAGCGTTTAGCATCACTTGTTACTTTGTTTTATTTAATAACTGTATATAGTTATTTTAAATTACGATTCGAAAAATTTAACTTAGTGTATGCAGTTAGTTTAATTGTGTCGATATTATTAGGCGCATTGACCAAGCAAAATTTTTTCGCCGTAGCACTTTTTTTATTAGCCTACGAGTTAGTATTTTTAAAAGGGAGTAAACATCGCGCTCTCGTTCAAAATTTATTGTGCCTTGGGCTAATAATTGCCTTAATATATCCATTTGCTCCAGCATTTTTTCAACAACTTTCAAATTTAACCGCTGAAACAAAAGCAATTAGTCGGTTTGATTATTTTGTCACGCAAACATCGGTACTGTGGATCTATATACAAAAATTCCTACTGCCAATAAACTTACAATTAGACATGGCTGTTAACCTCGCAAAACCATCAACAGGCTGGAATTTTATTGCATTAGTAGCTCATCTGTTTACTATTTCTTTGGCAATACGATTACGAAAAACTATTCCATTATTTACGATAGGTATTTTATTTTTTTATACAGGGCATGCCATTGAATCATTTTTAATCCCAATTACTGATTTAGCTTTTGAACATCGCACTTATTTACCTAATATTGGCTTGAGCCTAGCGTTATGCGCAGTTATATTTCACTTTTCAAATAAAGATAATAATAATTTGCTAATTGCTAGTATTGTTATTTTTATAATTTTTATCCTGTTAACGTTTCATCGCAATACATTGTGGCAAACACCCTATGATTTTTATCAAAATGAATTTAAATTATCACCCAATAGCCCACGAACGCAGTCTTCATTGGCGATAGAATTAATTAAGAAAAAAGAATATGCGCAAGCAGAGAAATTATTAACAAAAGCGGTAAATACTAATTTATCAAAAGGTGTCATTACCGTAACAAGCTTAAATAATTTAATGTTACTTTTGTTCGAACAAAAAAAATATCAAGCTGCAGTTAATACCGCAATGATCGCTTTAAAATATATAAAAAGACCAAAAGAAAAAAGTTTAATACTTTCAACTATTAGTTATGGTTATATAAAAATGGGTTGGTGTGGTTTTGCCTCTGGGTTAGCAAAAAAAGCCATAAAGCTTGATAATACGAATCAAAAAGCAAAGCAATATGTACAATACTGCATGAAATAATACAATGAAGAGTCACTAATTTAAATTTTTCCTACAAATAGACAACTAATTGGAAATCGTAATTATATATGAATAAATTAACCTGTTTTAAAGCCTACGACATTCGCGGACAACTTGGCACCGAATTAAACACCGATATTGCCTATCGTATCGGTAGAGCTTATGGCGCCTTTTTAAAACCCCAAAAAATAGCGGTGGGTGGTGATGCAAGAGCAACAAGTGAAGAACTGAAATTAGCCGTAGCACAAGGGTTAATGGACGAAGGTGTTGATGTAATTGATTTAGGTATGACCGGCACCGAAGAAACTTATTTTGCCGCGTTTCATTTACCAATAGATGGTGCGATAGAAGTAACCGCTTCACATAATCCTATTGACTATAACGGTATGAAATTAGTGCGCCAAAATGCTCGCCCCGTAAGTGGCGATACTGGCTTAAAAGATATTCAACGCCTTGCTGAAGAAAACAACTTTGCTAACGTTGATGAAACTAATCAAGGCAAGTTAAGCAGCCAAAATATCACTCAAGCTTTTGCTGAACACTTACTTACCTACATTGATAAAACTAATATTAAGCCACTTAAATTAGTGGTTAATTCAGGCAATGGTAGTGCAGGGCATGCTGTAGACGAGTTAGAACGTCAATTTTTAAAGCATAATATTCCGATCACTTTTATAAAAGTACATCATCAACCAGACGCAAGCTTTCCTAATGGTATTCCAAACCCATTATTACCCGAAAATAGAGCTTCGACAACGAATGCGGTAATCGAACATAATGCCGACTTCGGTATTGCTTGGGATGGCGATTTCGACCGTTGTTTTTTGTTTGATGAGCAGGGCGAATTTATCGAAGGGTATTACATTGTTGGTTTACTAGCCGAAGCCTTTTTACAAAAACAACCGTTAGCTAATAACGAAAAACAAAAAATTATTCATGATCCCCGTTTAACGTGGAATACCATCGATATTGTTAAGGCTAATAACGGCCAAGCTATTCAAAGCAAAACCGGTCATGCTTTTATAAAAGAGCGGATGCGCGCTGAAGATGCTGTGTATGGTGGTGAAATGTCGGCACATCACTATTTTAGAGATTTCGCTTATTGCGACAGTGGAATGATCCCATGGTTATTGGTTGCAGAATTAGTAAGCGTTAAAAATAAATCGTTATCTACTTTGGTTGAGGAGCGCATTGCAGCTTTTCCTTCACCTGGTGAAATTAATTCAACGGTTAAAAACGCGGATAAGGTTATTACTAAAATACTTGAAAAATATGAAAGCTTAGCCCTGGTTAAAGATACTACCGACGGTATTAGTTTAGAATTTGAAAACTGGCGCTTTAATTTGAGAAAGTCAAATACCGAGCCTTTATTGCGTTTGAACCTTGAAACACGCGGTGATAAAGTGTTGATGGAGCAAAAAACACAAGAGTTGTTAGCGCTAATTCGCGAATAACGCCTTAAGTGTTGAGTTTAGCGATGGTATTAACTAATGAATAAAGCTAAAAAACAGCAAATTACCCAATTAATTTTGAGTAAAGTTACAAACGTAAAGCTAATCTTTCTTTTTGGCTCGCAAATTAATGGCAGTGCCACATATAAAAGTGATATTGATATCGCGATACTTACCAACCAAAAGTTAGATCCGATTAAACGTTGGGATATACAAAACGAACTTGCTAATGCATTAAATAGCGATGTTGATTTAATCGATTTGTTAATGGCGTCAACTGTAATGCAAAATCAAATTGTAATGACGGGGGTTTGTATTTATCAAGTTGAACAGCAATTAGATAAATTTACCATGAAAGTAATGTCAATGTATCAGCATTTAAATGACGAAAGACGCGACATAATTTCACAATTTTACAATAGCTAAGAGTTAAAAACGCAATGAATGACGTGATCGTAAACAAATTACAAACAATTGAACGATGTATACACCGCATCACCGAGGTTTATAATGAAAACAGCCAAGGTTTTTCAGCTGATTACACGCGCCAAGATTCGGTTGTTTTAAATTTACAACGCGCCTGTGAAGCATGTATTGATGTTGCTAATGTCATTAATAAAAATAAACAGTTAGGTATTCCACAAAGTAGCCGCGACAGTTTTCAACTTTTAAGTAAGGCTGGATTGTTATCAGACCATTTAACTGATAATTTAAAGAAAATGATCGGGCTTAGAAATATTGCCGTACACGATTATCAAGAGCTAAATATAGATATAGTAAAGCATGTTGTTGAACACCATTTGCAATATTTTAATGAATTTAGTCAAGCAATAAAAAAATTGCTTGGGTCTTAATGTATAGGCTTGCATCGAATATCATTTTTCAGACGAACGGATACAATATAAACACGTTATAAATTAATGTTTAATGTTAGCAACAATAGTAAAGGATAAATAATGACTACTCTAAAAAAATTAAAATTAACCGAGAAAGAATATTTATCAGGCGAGCACCTAGCTGAACTCAAGCATGAATTTATCGATGGTGAAGCTTATGCCATGGCTGGAACGAGTGTTGATCACAATAGAATTTCAGGTAACTTGTACGCTGAATTATCAATGAAATTAAAAGGTTCCTCTTGTGAACCTTTTTTTGCTGATATAAAAGTAAAAACGGACAGAAGTTATTTTTATCCTGATGTTATGGTGGTTTGCGAACAACATCAAGACGATACCGCTTATGTAAAAAATGCACCTAAGTTAATTGTAGAAGTATTATCAAAATCAACGCGCGTATTCGACCATTCTGTTAAACAATCACGCTATTTAAACATACCATCGCTCGAATATTATGTATTAATAGAACAAGATTTTTGTGAAGTTTCGGTGCTCAGCCGTGCAGCTGGCTTTATTCCTCAATATTATTATTTAGGTGACAATATAGAATTCCCATTACTTGAGCTCGCGGTTGCCGTTAACGATATTTATGATCGTATCGACAGTGAAGACAAACAGCTTTATTTAGAAAAATTGATTAACGAAAGGCTATGTTCCCCTTAGTTGTTGCTAAATATATAATTGGCTGATTTTAAAATACTTTGTAGGTCGCTGCTTGCCGCGACAAGTTAAGCTTATTATTTGTTGTGCCTCGTTTCACTCGTAACAACCTACAATAAATATATAATTAGCTGATTTTAAAATACTTTGTAGGTCGCTGCTTGCCGCGACAAGTAAGCTTATTATTTGTTGTGCCTCGTTTCACTCGTGACAACCTACAATAAATATATAATTGGTCATCCTGAATTTATTTCAGGATCTGGTATTTAGTAAAAGATGCTGAAACAAGTTCAGCATGACGGGCTCTGTTCAGCATGACGGGATCTGTTCAGTATGATTGGATTTGCTCATAGTAACTACACTGTCATCCTGAATTTATTTCAGGATCTGGTAGATAAAATCTATTTTCATAAGCAAAAGTAATTATTATATTCGAATTTTCTTTGAATAGTATATTTATTGTTCACAAAGCAGCTAATATTAAAAAAATCATTGAAATATTCTACAAAACCTTTATTCTAGCGCCCTTTAGTAAAAATCAAGAATAATTTGAGTTAAATTAGAATAATAAGAAAAGTAAGAAGGATTTTAAATGTTAGTTATTCCCGTAGTATTGTCAGGTGGTTCAGGAACGCGTTTGTGGCCATTATCTCGAAAACAATATCCTAAACAATTGTTAAATCTTACTGGTGGTACTTATACCATGCTGCAAGAAACAATTATTAGAACCCAACATTTACAAAATCCTATCATAGTGTGTAACGAAGATCACCGTTTTATGGTAGCTGAGCAGTGTCTTAATATTTCCATTAAACCAGCAGCCATCATGCTAGAACCTGTTGCTAGAAATACCGCCCCTGCCATTGCATTAGCAGCCCTAGAAGCACAAAAACAAAATCAAGACGCTATTATTGCCGTATTCCCTGCTGATCATGTTATTGAAAACCAGCAAGCCTTCGAAGAATCATTAAATAGCGCAATAGAAGCCGCAAAACAAGATAAATTAGTCACCTTTGGTATTGTGGCCGACAAACCCGAAACCGGATATGGCTACATAAAAGCTAACCGTAACCCAGAACAAAATAATCATCATTCTGAACCAGATAACCGTCATCCTGAATCTAACCGTCATCCTGAATCTAACCGTCATCCTGAACTTGTTTCAGGATCTCAAATAGATAATGAAGTAGCCGTAGGTCGCTGCTTGCCGCGACAAAACTATTATAACGTCGAAAAATTCGTCGAAAAACCAAACCTTGCCACCGCACAACAATATGTAGAATCAGGCGACTACTACTGGAACAGCGGCATGTTTGTATTCAAAGCTTCTGTATATTTAGAAGCCTTAGCAAAAACCAACCCCGACATCATTAAATACTGTCAACAAGCCTTAGACAATGCAGCTGAAGATCTCGACTTTACCCGCATTAATAAAATTGATTTTGAACAAAGTCCCGACGACTCTATTGACTATGCCGTTATGGAAAAAATGGCGGAAAAAGCTGGCAATGTTGTTGTTGTGCCAATGGATGCAGATTGGAGCGATTTAGGTAGTTGGAGTTCGCTATGGGAAATCACCAACAAAGATAAAAATAACAATGCCCATATTGGCGACGTTATTAGTATTAACAGCCAAAATAATTTAGTGCACAGCCCCGAAAAACTAGTTGCAACCATCGGCTTAGATAATATTGTTATTGTAGAAACTAAAGATGCGTTATTGGTAGCAAACAAAGACCAAGTACAAGATGTAAAAACCGTGGTAGATAAACTTAAAAAGCATCAGCGTAATGAACACATACAACACCGCGAAGTACATCGCCCTTGGGGTAAATACGACTCGATAGACAACGGCACACGTTACCAAGTAAAACGTATTACCGTAAAACCCGCTGCGAGTTTATCATTACAAATGCATCATCACCGAGCAGAACACTGGATTGTAGTGTCTGGTAGTGCCATTGTACAAATAGGCGAAAAAGAACAATTAGTCACCGAAAATCAATCGGTATATATTCCCATTGGCGAAAAGCATCGGTTAACTAATCCGGGTAAATTACCTTTAGAGCTTATAGAAGTGCAAAGCGGTAGTTATTTGGGGGAAGATGATATTGTTCGTTTTGAAGATGTGTTTGGTCGTTGTTAATAAATAGGTAAATTGATTCATGCAAATGTTAAAAGCGGCTTGGAATTATAAGCACTTCATTTACTCGTCTATAAAAGCTGAAATAAATGGCCGTTATTCACGAAGTAAATTTGGTGGTGCTTGGTTAATTTTACATCCATTAGCGCAATCATTAGTGCTGGCTATTGTATTATCTCAATTATTGGGCGCAAGACTTTCAGGCATAGATAGCAAATATGCTTATGCTGTTTATTTGCTTTCAGGAACGTTAGCTTGGAATTTTTTTACTGAAACAACAGCAAACTGTATTTCAATGTTTCGAGATAGAGCAAATTTAATTAAAAAAATTAATTTTCCACGTGTTTGTATTCCTTTAATTGTTGTGGGCACCACATTAATCAATCATCTTATTTTAATGACTATTACACTAATTATTGTGTATTTGCTTGGTGTTTTGCCTACCGAAAATTTGCTTTTTTTGCCCTTGCTAGTACTGATTAATTTAAGTTTGGCGTTATCGATAGGGTTAATATTGTCAGTATTTGATGTGTTTGTGCGTGACGTAGGGAATGTATGGCAAATAGTGATTCAATTTTTGTTTTGGCTAACACCTATTGTTTATGTTGACAACATTCTACCCGCACAAGTAAAAGAGCTTTTAAAATATAATCCTATGTATTGGATCACTAATAGTTATCAACAAATTATAGCTTACGGAAATCCCCCTTTTTTAGAACCATTTATAGTTATAGGCGCAATCGTTTTATTGTTACTACTACTTGGTTTTTTCTTATTTTTACGGGCCAGTAGCGATATAGTGGATGCGTTATGAGTAACATTAAAATTCATGTCAATAATGTAAGCAAGTCATATAAAAAATATAAAAGTGAATTTCATCGTTTTCTTTCTTGGTTTGGCATTAAAACATTACTTGTAGAAGAAATTAATGTTTTAAATAATATCAATTTTTCAATATCTGAAGGTGAGGCTGTTGGTTTAGTAGGTGAGAATGGTGCAGGTAAAAGCACGTTACTAAAAATAATCACGGGTACTATACAACCAACAATTGGGCGTGTAGCAGTTGATGGTAGAATCTCGGCTATTTTAGAATTAGGTTTAGGTTTTAATCCAGAAATGACAGGGAAACAAAATGTCTATTTATCAGCAGGAGTTATGGGTTTTAGAGAAAACGAAATAGATAAATTAGTTGAGGATATATTAGGTTTTTCAGAACTTGGTGATTATTTCAATAAACCTGTTAGGACATATTCTAGTGGTATGCAAATGCGTTTAGCATTCAGTATTGCAACAGCTATTAGACCTGAGGTTTTGATTATTGATGAAGCGCTTTCTGTAGGGGATACATATTTTCAACATAAAAGTTTTAACCGTATCAAAGAGTTCAGAGAGCAAGGAACTACATTGTTATTTGTATCACATGATCGTGGTGCTGTTCAGGCTTTGTGTAATCGCGCCATTTTACTGGAAAAAGGCAACATGATAAAAGATGGTAAACCGGAAGAAGTAATGGATTTTTATAATGCGCTAATTGCTGAAAAAGAAAATTCAACCGTTGCAGTGACTGAATTGGCCAATGGTAAAGTTAAAACTACCTCAGGCACTGGCGAAGCCAGAGTCGTGAACATTGCACTTTTAAACACTGATAATGAAAAGGTTGAACATATCAATGTCGGACAGCAGGTGACTTTAGAAGTTCATGTTGACGTTCACGCTGATATTGAATGCTTGGTTTTTGGCTATGGGATAAAAGATAGACTTGGTCAGGTGATGTATGGAACCAATACATTTTTGAAAAATATGGTACAAAAAAATGTAAAAAATGGTACTGAGTTTAAATTTAAAATTTCTTTTTCAATGAATTTGGGACCTGGTTCATATTCTATTCAAACAGCACTTTGTAGTAGTGATTCTCATCTTGAAAATAATTACGAATGGCAAGATAATTCTCATATATTTCACGTTGTTAATATTGAAAAAGAGTATTTTGCGGGCTGCACATGGCTTGACCCTGAAATCACAATAGGGAAAATTTATCAATGATTACTTATGCTCAAAATTTTGAGGATATACTATTATGGCGGGCGCTTAAGCACGTTGACAAAGGATTTTATATTGATGTAGGTGCGAATGATCCTCAAAATGACTCAGTAACCAGATTGTTTTATGAAAGTGGTTGGAGGGGAATTAACGTTGAGCCTATTCATCAGTGGTTTGCTAAGTTGAACTACTACAGAGTGAGGGATATTAATTTAAATATAGCAGCAGGTTCTGAAAGAGGTGAACTGGTGATGTTTGAGATCCCCGATACTGGGCTATCAACATCGGATAAAGACATTGCACTTCGCCATAAAATAGAAGCAGATTTGGATAGTACCGAAGTGGTTGTTGACGTTCGGACTTTAACGGATATATGTAATTTGTATCACATTTCACCAATACATTTTTTAAAAATAGATGTTGAAGGAAGTGAAATGTCGGTAATTAAAGGAATAGACCTTTCATTAATTCGCCCCTGGATCATCGTGGTTGAGGCTACGTTACCTAATACGCAAATTGAAAACTATGAAGATTGGGAAGAAATATTTCTCAATCATGATTATGAATTTGTTTATTTTGATGGACTGAATCGTTTTTATGTTGCTGAAGAACATTCTGATTTAAAGCAGCACTTCAAAACACCGATTAATATATTTGATGGATTGTTATTGAGTGGATGCGGCAGCAGCTCGTTTCAGCAACAATATAATGTTCTGAGTAACGAAAGAGATAAACTTGAAAAAGGATTCTTATCAACAAAGGAAGAAAAAGAAAATATTACTAGTGAATTAACTTCTTTAAAAGCAGAAAATGATGTGTTTTCTAAAGAACTGAACACTATTCGAACATTGCATTTAGAGCTAGCTTCAGAATTAAAATTACAAACAGCAGAGAAAGAAGAGCTAGCTTCAGAATTAAAATTACAAACAGCAGAGAAAGAAGAGCTAGCTTCAGAATTAAAATTACAAACAGCAGAGAAAGAAGAGCTAGTTTCAGAATTAAAATTACAAACAGCAGAGAAAGAAGAGCTAGTTTCAGAATTAAAATTACAAACAGCAGAGAAAGAAGAGCTAGTTTCAGAATTAAAATTACAAACAGCAGAGAAAGAAGAGCTAGATTCAGAATTAAAATTACAAACAGCAGAGAAAGAAGAGCTAGATTCAGAATTAAAATTACAAACAGCAGAGAAAGAAGAGCTAGTTTCAGAATTAAAATTACAAACAGCAGAGAAAGAAGAGCTAGATTCAGAATTAAAATTACAAACAGCAGAGAAAGAAGAGCTAGATTCAGAATTAAAATTACAAACAGCAGAGAAAGAAGAGCTAGTTTCAGAATTAAAATTACAAACAGCAGAGAAAGAAGAGCTAGTTTCAGAATTAAAATTACAAACAGCAGAGAAAGAAGAGCTAGTTTCAGAATTAAAATTACAAACAGCAGAGAAAGAAGAGCTAGTTTCAGAATTAAAATTACAAACAGCAAATAACGAAGTTATTTTAGCTGAACAATTAACAGCACATAATAATGTTATAGAACATATCAACAGCCAAGTTTTTGTGCAAAAGGTGGAAATAAGTAAAATTAAAGAGCAACTTGCCACTGAAAAAGAAACATCTTACACGTTGATGTTGGAGGCAAAAACCTCTAAAGATAGAGCTAATGCGATGGAAAAAAGTATGTCATGGCGTCTTATGTGGCCAATGCGGCTCTTTTATACTTTGTTGCTAAAAGTAGTTCGGGTAATATTGTGGTTACCATTACAAATCGTTAAAGCTATTTTGTCTATTTTTATACCTATTGTTTTAAAATACGAACCTCTTGCCGGTAAGTTGGCGTTATTTTTAAAAAAATGGGGGTGGCTGCATCACCATCTGTTAAATTTGGCTGAAAAGAAACAACAGAATTTAGCTAATCGTAACAATGTAAAAAAGGATATTGAGGTTATCAGTGTGGCAGATGTGGCTACTCATATGGATGAAGTTATCCATGCAGCCAATGATCATGCTGACCAAAAGGGCAAAGAAAAGGCAGCATTGGATGTTGATGAGCTATTATTCAGGATAAGAGCTGAATTAAGTCACTAATGACATGTTATATAAGAGTTTAAATAATGAATGTTTTCACAGCAATTAAAGTTGCCGTAATTATACCTAATATGGCAAGTGGTGAGTTGGGTGGCGCAGAGCGCTTTTATACTGGTTTGTTGAATGGATTGAATAATATCGGCTGTAAGGCTGAGTTGGTTTCAATTCCTGCTGATGAATCCACATTTGAAAAAATAATAGATGCTTATAAATATTGTAGTGAGTTAGATTTATCAGGCTATGATATTGTCATTTCAACTAAAACGCCTACCTACGCGATTAATCACCCTTGTCATGTCATGTATTTGGTTCACACGGTCAGGGTTTTTGATGATATGTTTAACGATGTATTTTCAACGCCATCAAGTGATCACTTGATCCAAAGAGCGAAGCTGCACAAAATAGATTTTGATGCCATCTCAAAAATTAAGGCAAGATTTTCTATTGGGTATGAAGTCTCTAATAGACTGTTTCGTTGGAGAGGTATTCAATCAGATGTTTTACATCCACCTTTGTGTGTTGACGGTTTTGAGTGTGCAAATGTTGGCGATTACTTCTTTCTTCCTGGGCGATTACATCCTTGGAAAAGGGTTGATTTAGTTATAGAAGCCGTTAAAAAATCAAAGCTACCGATTAAGCTTAAAATATCAGGAACCGGAGAAGCGCAAGCCGATCTCAAAAAATTGGCTGATGGTGATCCTCGTATTGAGTTTCTTGGTCGTGTAGACGATAAAATGTTAATCGAGTTGTATGCTAATGCGTTAGCCGTTATTTTCGTCCCCTTAAGGGAAGATTATGGTTATGTGACTTTAGAGGCTTTTGCAAGTGAGAAGGCGGTGGTCACTTGTGTTGATTCTGGTGAACCGACGCATTTTGTGAAAAATCGAGAAACCGGCATTGTTTGTCAGCCTAACCCTGATAATTTGTGCAATGAACTTGAATGGCTCTTTAATAACCCTCTGGAAGCTCAAAAGATGGGACGCAATGGTCATGCACTTGCCGTCACAATGTCTTGGGATGCTGTAGCGACTGAACTCGTTGAGGCCGGTATCAAAGAATCAGATGAATCGCATACGCTTCCACTAAAAGTTACGGTGCTGGATATGCAACCAATAATGCCTGCTGTTGGCGGAGGTCGTCAACGATTATTGGGTTTGTATCATAATCTGGGTGACGACATCGACTGCCAATATATAGGCTCATATGACTGGCCAGGCGAAAAATTGCGTCGACAGCAATTATCCAAGTGCCTTGAAGAAATCATAGTGCCACTCAGTGCCGAGCATCATGAAGTAGCTGAACAGGAGAAGCTTCAAGCCGATGGTGTGACCACCATTGATATTGGATTTAGCCAGTTGGGTGATTTGTCGCCTGAGTATATGGAACAAGCCAAGGAAGCTATAGTAAAAGCTGAGGTAGTGATCTTTTCACACCCTTGGATATATCCACTTGTTACGCATTTATTAAATCAAAACCAGTTGGTTGTATATGATTCTCAAAATGTTGAAGGATATTTGAGAGCCCAGTTGTTAGATGAAACAAATGACAAACAAAAAAAATTGCTTCGCCAAGTGGTTGAAGACGAGTTTGAGTTGGGAAAAAGGGCTGATTTAATATTGGCGTGTTCGCGAGAGGATGTTGATAGATTTAATCGAATTTATGAATTCTCTTATGAAAAAATGAGGATCGCACCTAATGGTGTTATGGCTTTTTGCAATGAACTTCCTACTGAACAGAGTAAGTTGGCAGCGAAAAAAATGTTTCATATTGATAAAGATAAGTTGGTGGCAATTTTTATCGGTAGTCCTTATGGTCCAAATGTAGAGGGTGCAAAGTTTATTGTTGAGCTATTGGCCCCCGCTTTGCCAGAGGTTGTATTTATAATTGCCGGTGGGGTCGGTGAAGGGATAAAAGTCAAAAGAGATAATTTAATTATTACTGGCAATATAGATGAACAGGAAAAATATCACTATTTTAGTGCTGCTGATATCGCATTGAATCCGATGTTCTCTGGTTCGGGAACTAATATAAAAATGTTTGATTTTATGGCGATGAAACTGCCAACGGTATCAACGTTAACAGGGGCTCGTGGAATCGATTTTGGCGCGACCGAAGCGTTAATTATATCTGAACCTACCATGGACTCGTTTGTAACTAAAATAGGTTTGCTGTCGGATGCAAAGTTACGAAAATCTGTTGGTGAAGCTGCTCGAACTTGTGTCGAAGATGGTTACTCTTGGGAACGGATTAGTTCAGTCACTGGCCTGCTGATGGCAAGCAGGAAACGCTTGCATGGGCAGCCCAAACCGCTGTTTTCAGTGGTCATACCGTCATATGAGAGGCCCAGCCTGCTGCGTGAACTTCTTGGCTGTTTGGAACGTCAGATTGAGCGTGATTTTGAAGTGATCATTATTGATCAAAGTGTCGAGCGTTGGGCTGATGCTGATAAAGTGTTTAGTGTGCCAATTCAATATTATCACTCACCAGTTAAAGGGGCTGTTAGGGCGCGTAATACTGGGGCTCTATTGGCTCAGGGAAAGATTATCGCATTTACTGATGATGATTGTTTGCCAAGTGTAGATTGGCTTGTGAATGCACGAAAATACTTTGAAGATAAAAGTGTTGTTGGCGTCGAAGGCTTGATTAAATCAGATCATTTATGCGATCCTAAATGGAGGCCTGTCACTAATGTTGGGTTTGAAAATATTGGTTTTATGACGGCAAACTTGATGGTTAGAACTGCTATTTTTCATGAGTTAGGAGGCTTTGATTTACAGTTTGATAAACCTCACTTTAGAGAAGATACTGATTTTGGTTGGCGCATGTTAGAGAAAGGTAATGTGCCATATGGTTCTGATGTTTCAGTATTTCATCCTGCTCAATCAAGAGAGATTGAACGTGAATCGAGTATTGCCCGAGGACGGTTTTTTATAAAAGATGCTTATCTATACAATAAACATCCAAAACAATACAAAGAGCTTTTCCATCGCGAATGTAACTATATATCAAGCGCTGGTTTCTGGGAAAATGTGCTGTTAGGCTTTGAAGAGCTAAATATCACAATGCCTGCATGGTTAAAGGTGTATCATGAAGAAAGAAAACGTTAGTATGAAACTGATTCCGGATAGTGAGTTTAAGGGCAGAAATTCGCAACGCTTTTTTTCTTTAGAAAGGCTGACTGGCTATAGCATATTTTTCACACTAATTATTGTATCGGCCTGTTTGCTCTGGTATATACTATTTGGCTATGAGAAATATTTACATTCCGATAGTGCGACAAAAATCCTGTTGGCAAAAACAATACTTAACTCTGGTGAGCTTTTGCCTTCAACCTGGATTTATGTCAACGGTGATGTATGGTTAGGTTTATTGATCTATCCATTAATTTTTTTATTGATTTTTATACAAGATTCGTTTTTAGCTTATTCCTTAAATTCATTATTTTATATCGCTGTTACAGTTATTACCTTATTTTATTATCTCAAGCAGTTGCCTGTTCATATTCATGATAAAGCTCTGTTAGCCATCATTTTTTTTTCTGGCGTATCATTTTTCTATGCGGGCTATTTGTACGGTGAAATTGCATATATCCCTTTTTTAATTATGTTTTTATTATTGAGTGGTGATTTTACTAAAGCGATCATGGCCGATAAGAGACTTAGTATTAAGGGTATGATTTGGCGATATATTGTTTATGCTTTTTTCTTCGTCCATAATCCGAGCAAACATGTATTCTTCTTTTTGCTACCATTTATTGGTTCTTTGTTATTTGTTTCTATCTATCGAGAAAAAACAAACAGAGAATCATTACGCTTGGTTGGGTTATTGGTATTGGCACTATTGACTGCTTCTATAGTTTATAGCTACATCAGAATTGGCCTCATTAATGAAAATGGTGCCGCTAATTTGTTTTTTATGGAACAAGGTAAATTCATTGCTAATTTGGGAAGGTTTTTATCTGACTTTCTTTATTTTTTGGGAATACAGTTTTCAACAAATGCCTCGTTGATTTCTTTGGAATCGATATACAGTATTATAGTTTTATTGTTTTTGTGTTTTATCTGTTTTTATTCAATGAAGCTTCCTGTCGGTCACGACAAAGCACAAGCATGTGATGCAACAGACAAAGGTGTATTATTTCTTTTTAATAAAACTTTATTTTTATGTTATTTGGTCATTATTTTATTTGTTTATCTATTTCAGACGCCGCTTGCGCAAAATGTGTATAGTATTCGATATTTCTATCCGGTCATTTGGTGTGGTTTTATTTGCAGCATAATATATTTGTCCTACTTAAAAGGCGCTTTAAAATCTTTTCTTGTTGGTGTTATTTTAGTGTGGGCCATCTTGGGTAGTTATCTTTCCTATGTGTCACCTAAAGTACCACAAGCAAGTGAAAATACTTATTTAAACCCTCTTGTGTTAGAAATAGAAAAGTTAGGGCTTAAAAAAGGTTATTCATCATATTGGCTTTCTGGCTCGGTTGAAGTTAAAGGAGACAGTAAATTTCAAATGACTTCAGTCTACCCCCAATCGTTTGCACGTTTTTATTGGCTTACTGACAATAAAGTTTTCGATTTTTTAAGTAACACTCCTTCTTTTTATTTAGCGCCCGATGGAGAAGTTGCAGACTTTGAAGCGATTATGAAAAAAAAATCATTTAAGGACCCTTTAAATGTTTTTCGTCAAAATGGGATGAATTTGTATGTTTTTGACTATGATTTAGCCTACCATTTCATTGAACATTATCCTGCTGAATTTGTCGAAGGGATCGACTTTTCAAAACCTGGATACCCAAGTTTTGTTGCTAGTGTAAAAGGTGTATCAAGTTATGAGCCTTCTCATCGATGGTCAGACGGAGATACTGTAGAATTTACATTTATAAACAAATTACCTTCAACGTTTTCATTAGTGTTTATGTTGCAGCCTTTTGGTCCAAATGCAGATAAAAATTTGTCGGTTGAGATTGGTGCTATTAAAAAACGAATACTTATTACGTCTGGTTATAAAAGCTATTCTTTAGATTTTACCAATGTTAAAAGCGATATTATCCGATTCAAAATACCTCAAGCGTCAAGTTACATGGTCGATGGTAAAGTTATTGATCCGAGACTATTAGGTGTCGCTTTTAAGAGTATTAAAATAGTGGAGAAGTTGAATTTATGAAAGGCATTATCTTAGCAGGAGGAAGCGGTACAAGACTTCATCCGATCACTCAGGTAATATCTAAACAATTGTTACCTGTTTACGATAAACCGATGATTTATTATCCATTGAGTGTTCTGATGCTTGCTGGTATTCGTGACATTCTGATTATAACGACACCTCACGATCAGGCACAATATAAGCAGCTTCTTGGCGACGGTTCTGAATTTGGCATAAACCTTCACTATGAAATTCAGACGCAACCCAATGGTCTGGCCGAGGCATTTATTATTGGTGAATCATTTATCGGTGGTGATAATGTTGCCTTGATCCTTGGTGATAATTTATTTTACGGACAAGGTTTCACAACGCTATTGGAAAGTTCGATAAAAAAAATTGAAGAATTCGGCGGTGCCACTATTTTTGGTTATTACGTTAAAGATCCAGAGCGTTTTGGCGTTGTTGAATTTGATGGAAATTACAAAGTCCTCTCTTTAGAGGAAAAACCAGAAAAGCCCAAAAGTTCCTTTGCGGCCACCGGGTTGTATTTTTATGATAATAAAGTGGTCGAATATGCCAAACAGGTTGAGCCTTCTGAGCGGGGAGAGCTGGAAATCACCAGTGTGAATAATCTTTATTTACAAAGTAGTGAACTGGATGTCAGATTGCTCGGAAGGGGTTTTGCGTGGCTTGATACTGGCACTCATCAGAGTCTGATGGAAGCATCTCAGTTTATTCAAACGGTTGAACACAGACAGGGTCTCAAAGTCGCCTGTCTGGAGGAAGTGGCTTTTTTAAATGGCTGGCTTGAAGTCAAAGACATGGAAGAAAAAGCGATTAAACTTGGTAAAACCGATTATGGAAGCTACCTTGGCAGACTTGCAGAAGGAAAACTGTTCTGATGACAAAGATTAGCATTGTCTCTCCGGTTTATGGGGCTCCAGATTCGGTGAAGGAATTAGCTCAAAGACTCACCGATACATTGAAAAAACTGGTTGGTAGTGATTTTGAGATCATTTTGGTTAATGATGGTTGTCCCATGGGCTCATGGAATCATATCAGGCAAGTAATTGAAACGAATGAGTATGTTGTTGGCATCAATCTATCAAAGAACTTTGGCCAGCATAATGCTATTGCGGCAGGGTTGTCAAAGGCCAAAGGGGATTGGGTCGTTGTCATGGATTGTGACTTGCAAGACTTGCCGGAAGAAATTCCCAAGCTGTTTAATGCTACTTTAGCTGGTTATGATGTTGTTTTTGGCAGGCGAGTATTTAGGGAAAGTTCATTTTTTAAAAAATTATCTTCAAAAATATTTTATAAAGTTTATGACTATTTGACCGGGTTCGAAACAGATCACTCTATTGCCAACTTTAGTGTTATTTCGAGAAAAGTTGTGGATAGTTACATTCAAATGCCGGAGCAACACAGGCCCTATAGTTACTTTATTAATTGGTTAGGGTATAAACGAACTAATATAGACATTGAACACGCAAAAAGAGTACATGGAAAAAGTGCATATACCTTTAAAAAATTATTGGACTTTGCAATTGATAGTATAATTTCGCAAACTAATAGACCATTAAAAATTGCGGTTAAGCTCGGCTTTACTTTTTCATTTACTTCTTTTATATTCGGCTTGTTTTTAATCTTCAAATGGGCAATGGGGGGCATTGTTGAAGGCTGGACCAGTGTAATGGTTTCAATATTTTTTGCGACGGGTATTCTGCTGGCGAATTTGGGATTGGTTGGGTTGTACATAGGAAAAGTGTTTGATGAGGTGAAAAAACGACCTGTCTTTATAATATCTGAGACGGTATCCCAAGCAAGAAGTAATAAACCAAATTAGTAAGCGACTTTTTGATAAACAGCATTGGATGATTAAATAAAATTTTGATGAAAAGAATAGAGTTGGAGAATGGTGATCACCTTTTATGGGAGTATACACCTTGGGATGAGGCTGTTTTTTTAAAAAAAACAGCGCAACTTGTCGATTTTAAATGCCAATCTGAGGATAGTGGCAGAAAATTGTTGGCGCAATTTGAATCTGATTCTGGTGCTGAATTTGTTTATGGTCGATTCATATCCAGTGACTTCGCGATAAAAAAAATATTTTTTGACCTCGATTATTTTGTTGCAGAAACAAGTTTGCAGGTCTATCTATCGGGTTTGCAAAATTACGAATTGAGCGGGATGTATAAAAAACGGTTGCAGACGTTGAGTTATATCTCAAACGACAGGCTGGATGATGTTGCTACTATAGCCCACGAAATGTTCAATTTTTCAAGGTTTCATGAAGACCCTCATATCACCAATGAGAAAGCTAATCTTCGTATTAAAAGTTGGGTGTTGGATATGAAGAATCAAGATGTTAAAACGTTGATTAGCAAAGACGCGGACGACAACATTCGTGGTTTTATGATATATGAAATTGAAAATCATAAAACTGCAAAATTAGTGTTGGGGGGCTGTATTGCTAGTGAAAGAGCGAGCGCTCCTTTCTTTTGGGCAACTGTTATTGATGAATTAAAGAATGCTGGTTTTTCAAAAATAAGAACAACCATATCTGCTGCAAATAGTGGTGTTCTTTCTCTTTATCTTAATCTGGGATTTGGTATTTCTGTTACACACAGTGATTACCACAAACATTTATAGGAAAAATTATGTCTTTAAGAGCAGTTATAATTGAATCTTTTTATGAAGTTTTAGAGCAAAGAGATTGCGATCTTTTGGTTGGTGAACTTGATGATAATGTTGTTTTGTTGGAAAGCGGACTTGACTCGCTAGGCTTTGCTATTTTGGTGGCCACATTGGATGAAAAATTGGATATTGACCCATTTGTGATTATGAAAGAGCCTGTTTATCCAACGACGTTTGGTGAATTCGTAAAAGCATATGATTCAGTCAATTGATGTTGGAATAAAAACGTAAAATGATCACCGATAAATTACTATATCCTGAAAAAGCCGCTTTCATTTCAACAAGCGGCGTTTTTTTATTTAAACAATTTGATGAGGTCATCGAGTTAAATAAAAATATACTGAATCGCGTTAGGGGAAGGAAGGTTGCTTTAAAGCAGCTTGATTCTCTGTCTTTAGCCATATTGATACCTGTTCTGGAGTCGGTTGCTGAGACTGTGCTTATCTTGCCTAAAGGGCTTGATGATTCTGAAGTCGAAAGTATGATTATCGACACTAATGTGGAATTTACAGTTTCCTTGGACAAGCTCAACATTAATATGACAGCTTACAACCATAATGAGTTATCGGCGAGAGAAATTGCTAAGAATGCGATAACTAAGTGGGGTATCCCAACGTCAGGAACCACGGGGAAACCCAAATTGGTTATGCATACTTTACAGTCGCTAACCAGAACTGTAGTGACTAACTTCCAAAAGGGGGCTGATAATGTTTGGGGTTTAACTTACGAGATTAGCCGCTTTGCCGGGTTACAAGTTTATTTTCAGGCTTTGTTAGGTAATTGTACGTTGATATTGCCAAATGATGATGCCGGCATAAAAGACAAAGCTTTATTTTTTGTTAAAAACCGTATCACTGCATTATCAGCAACGCCAAGTTTTTGGCGAAGCTTTCTTATGGTCAAAAATGTTAAATTGTTATTACTCAAACGTATCACTCTGGGTGGGGAGATATCAAACCAAAATATACTTAATGCCTTGAAAGTCGCTTTTCCGCTAGCAAAAATCGTCCATATCTATGCATCCACAGAAGCCGGTGTTGGCTTTTCTGTTACTGATGGGATAGAAGGGTTTCCCCTTGATTTTTGCCGTTCAGGTATAAAAGATGTTGCGTTGAAAATTGATAATGAAAATTGTTTATTGATAAAGAGTTCTTGTAACCAGCAATCATACTTTAGCGGGCGTGCAATGTATGATGGCGATGGTTTCGTTAATACAGGTGATGTTGTCGAGATTGAGGGCGATAGAGTTTTGTTTTTAGGGCGGGATTCTGGAGCTATCAATGTCGGGGGTAACAAAGTTCACCCAGAGGAAGTTGAGTCTGTCATATTACAGCACCCGGAGATTGAATTATGCAGGGTCAAAGGACAAAAAAATCCAATTATGGGCAGTTTGGTTGTCGCCGAAGTGTTAACAAAATCTGAAATGTTGGATTTTAAGAGTTTAAAAGTACAGCTTAGTAAGTTGTGCAAGGAACAGTTGGAATCATTCAAAGTGCCTTTTAAATTCGTTAAAGTTGATGTTATTGAAACAAGTTCGGCTGGTAAAGTGGTGAGGAGAAAAGTATGAAAGTTGTCGTTGTGAGTGGAGCTGCAAGAGGACTTGGCCTTGCCATATCAAAGTTGCTCGTTAGGCAGGGTTATCTGGTTATAGGCATTGGGAGAACTCTGACTGAGGATTATGCTCAGTTGATAGAACAGAATAAATCAAATTGTTTTTTTTATGAGTTTGATCTTGGCAATATAGATCAATTGAGTAAATTGATTAAAGACATAACCAAGACGCATGGCCGTCTGTATGGGTTAATTAATAATGCTGCGATTGGACATGATGGTGTACTTTCCACGATGCATGAATCGCAAATTAGTGAGTTGATTAATGTCAATGTGACGTCACCTATTGTATTGACAAAATATGCTTCCAGATCGATGTTATTAAACGGAGAAGGAAGAATCATTAATGTTGGATCTATTATTGGTTCTACTGGATTTAATGGTTTATCGGTGTATGGCGCGACAAAGTCGTCATTGGCTGGTTTTACCAAATCGCTTTCACGAGAGTTGGGAAAAGGTGGCGTTACAGTTAACACACTGGCTCCTGGCTACATGAAGACCAATATGACAGCAGGGCTTGAAGGCGAAAAATTACAAAGCATCATTAGAAGAAGTCCTTTGGGGGAACTTGCCTCTGTTGAGGACGCAGCTGCTATGGTTGAATTTCTTTTGTCTGACAATGCACGTTCGATGACTGGTGCAACCTTCACGGTTGATGCTGGTAGTACTGCTTAACTGATTTGAGTCAAAATTAATGATGGGATATATTTACATATTTAGTTGTATCTTTTTTACGGTTTATGGACAGATTGTTCTTAAATGGCGTATGAATATGCAACGTGAATTGCCAGCTGAGTTGTTGGATAAAGGGATTGCTTTAGTAAAACTGATTTTTACGGACCCTTTTATTTTTAGCGGTTTTACTTCTGCGTTTCTGGCGTCTTTATTTTGGATGGCGGCAATGTCAAAGTTTTCTATTAGTTTTGCCTATCCATTTATGAGTTTGGCTTTTATTTTCGTCATGTTTGGGTCAGCTATGTTTTTGGGTGAGAGTTTGAGTGCGCAAAAGATATTGGGGACTCTGATTATTATTACCGGGTTGATCGTCTTAAGTAAAGGTTAACAAGTCAGGTTGATGTCTTTTAAAATTGCTGTTTGGTAACCTAGATTTTAATCGTTATTTTATAAATTTTTCATATAGTTAAAGGTACAATAGTGACTACACTTCAAAAAACGATTCGTTTTAACGAACCTTATATAACGGGAAATGAACTGGGTTATATTGCTCAGGTTTTTGAAAACAAACATTTTCAGGGCAATGGACCATTCACCCGTAAATGTCAGGAATGGTTGGCAGCATATCTTGATGCCCCCAGTATACTGTTAACTGACAGTTGTACTTCGGCATTAGAAATTGCGGCATTATTGTTAAAAGAAAATGAGTTCGATGAAGTGATTCTTCCTTCCTACACGTTTTCGAGTACAGCTTCGGCATTTGCTAGGGCTGGTTATACATTACGCTTTGCCGATATAGATCCGAAGACGATGATGATGGACCCTGCTGTTGTTGAGGCTTTAATCAACGAGAACACACGGGCGCTGGTGCCGGTGCATTATGCCGGGTTGCCATGCGAGATAGAAAAGTTTGTCGCTTTATGTGACAAGTATAATTTGTCTTTGGTTGAAGATGCCGCGCAGGCATTAGGTACATCTCTTAATGGTAAAAAAATGGGCACGTTTGGGCGTCTTGGTTGTTTCTCCTTTCATGAGACCAAAAATATCCATGCTGGTTTATCAGGCGCGTTGGTAATTAACGATCCAGATTTGGCTGAACGTGCAACTTACATTTGGGAGCGAGGCACTAACCGGGCTGCTGTATTACAAGGCGTGGTTGACAAATATACCTGGGTTGAAGTGGGTGGCAGTTTCTATCCGACTGAATTACAGGCGGCATTTTTGTTCGCACAGCTTGAAAGCCTGGATGATAACATCGACTATCGTTGTGATATTTATCAAACCTATAAAACGTTATTGGAGCCACTGAAAAGCATTCATGGTATTGATTTTCCGTTGGCCGCTGCCAATGTTGAGATAAATTATCATGCCTTTTTTGTGGTGTTTGACTCTCCAGAGCAATGCGAATCTGTTCGTCAACACCTGGTCGGTAATAGTATTCATGCGTACATTGGTTATGTGCCTTTGCATTCTTCTCCGGTTGGCTTGTCAATGGGTTATCAGCCTGATAGCTTACCGATAACCGAAGAGTATGCACGCCGGGTATTACGCTTACCCTTTCACAATAATATGACGGTTGAAGACAGCAATAGAGTGTGTCTAAATATAAAGGTGGGCTTGGAAAATGTCTGAAAGTGTAGAATTTGATCATGTAGTTGAAAATTACAAAAATTCTCTGGTTGCTGGCGGATTTGACATTGATTTGTTGCGACTGGAGACTCAAGTTGAGTCTTTAAAAGATTGGTCTACATTTGGTTCAATTGAGGAACTGAAAGAATGGTACCTGGACCAAAAAGAAAAATGCACCATGACCATCACTGATATTCCTTTAAATGAATGCAGAGGATGGCATTTTTGTGAAGAAACTGGTTATATCCGACATGACACCAAAGACTTTTTTCAGGTTCAGGGCGTGCGGGTAGAACAAAGTGAAGGCCGTGAAGTGGCCGGTGGTTGGGATCAACCGATTTTAACTCAAATTGGCTATGATGGTGGTTTACTGGGCATATTGAGAAAAAGATTTGACGGTGTTCCTCATTATTTGGTGGATGCCAAAGCTGAGCCGGGCAATCCTGACTTGGTACAAATCAGCCCTGCATTGCAGGCGACATTCAGTAACCTTAAAAAAGCACATGGTGGACGCAAGCCTCATTTTGCCGAGTACTTTGAAACACCTGAGAAATTTGGTGCCAAGGTATTGTTTAGTCAGTGGATGTCCGAAGATGGTGGTCGACTTCATTTAAAACGCAATAAAGGGATGTTGGTCGAAGTGGACAACACTATCGAATTACCTAAACTGCCAAGCACGTTCAAATGGGTTAGCCTGTTCCAGCTTAAAGCACTAATCAAGGTGAATTCGTGGGTTAACCCGCACATTCGCGGCATCATTTCACACCTATAGGAATTCATTCATGATGAAAATTGCTGTTATCGGTTTGGGTAACCATGCACTTCGAAATGGATTGCCGGCACTGGTTAAGTGTCAGCAACTTGATTTGCTTGGTTGTTATTCTCGCGATCCAGACAAGACCAAACGCGTAGCACAAGAGTATCAAATCAAGCATTGGTTGGAAGAAGACGATGTATATGCTGACCAAAGTGTCGATATTATTTATATCGCCACTCCGGTTGGTTTACATTTTGCTCAGATAAAAAAAGCGCTGGAGCATAATAAGCATGTTTTTTGCGAGAAAAGTCTGGTGACATCATTGGCCCAGGCGGAGCAATTATGTCAGTTGGCCAAAGATAAGGGGTTGTTGCTGGCTGAGTGCTTTATGTATTTGCACCACGCTCAATATGCTCAGCTGTCGGCCTTGTGTGCTGATAAAGTGATTGGTGATATTAAAAGTATCACAGCACGTTTCGGTTTTCCTCATATTGATCCTGATAATATTCGCTATAACGCGGCATTAGGCGGCGGTGCACTGCTGGATGCTGGCGTTTATCCCTTGTCCTTGATTTATTCTATGGCCGCCGGGGAGTTAACCCAGTTTGAAGGCCATATTCAAAATACTGACGGTTATGAAGTTGATACCGACGGGGCTGCGTTTGCGGTGATGAAAAATGGTGTTATGGCTCACGCGCAGTGGGGTATGGGACGTGATTACAGCAATGATATACAAATCTGGGGAAGCCAGGGTCAAATAACTGTCGAACGTGCATTTGCAAAATCAAATACATTGGAAACGACCATCAAAGTGAGCAAAAACGGTCAAATACAAGTCTTTCCTGTCGTAGCAGATGATCACTTTTTTGCCATGTTTACTGCCTTTGAACAAGCGATTGGCAATACTGAACAACAGCTTGAGCACACTCAGCAAATTTTGATGGTTGCCTCTATGGTCGAGCAGCTTAGGCTTAACACAAATAACGATGAGTAAATATTTCATGAACATAATTGTCACGGGTGGTGCGGGTTTTATTGGTTCTGCATTGGTCCGCCATTTAATCAGAACAACCGAGCACCAGATAGCGATTATTGATAGCCTGACCTATGCGGGAAATATGGATAGTTTGGAGTCTGTTATTGGCTCAGAACGATTGATGTTCAATCATTTGGATATTTGCGATCAAGAAAATGTGACCAAGCTCTTTAATGAGTTTAAGCCTGATATTGTGATGCATCTTGCCGCCGAAAGTCATGTTGATCGTTCTATTGTTGGCCCCGCAGATTTTATTCAAACTAATATTGTCGGCACTTTTGCGTTGTTGGAAGTTGCACGAAATTATTGGACATCGTTGACTGGTCAGCAAAAAGAAAACTTTCGCTTTCATCACATCTCCACTGATGAAGTGTATGGTGATTTAAATGAAACTGATTTGTTTACCGAAGAGACCGCATATGCGCCGAGCTCGCCTTATTCTGCAAGCAAGGCAGCATCTGATCATTTGGTCAGAGCCTGGCATCGGACTTATGGTTTACCTGTGGTTGTCACCAACTGCTCAAATAACTATGGGCCGTATCACTTTCCTGAAAAGCTGATCCCATTGATGATATTAAATGCCCTTGAAGGCAAGCCTTTGCCTGTTTATGGTAATGGGCAGCAGATCAGGGATTGGCTTTATATAGAAGATCATGCAAAGGCGTTAATTAAAGTGGCTACTGAAGGACGTATCGGACAAACTTATAATATTGGCGGTTTTAACGAAAAAGCAAACATTGATGTGGTCAAAGAAATTTGTCATATCCTGGAGGCGTTGGTACCAGATAAACCCAATGGTATTGCTTCTTATGAATCACTGATAATTTATGTGGTTGATAGACCCGGTCATGATGTGCGTTATGCCATTGATGCTTCGAAAATAGAAAAAGAACTGGGTTGGCGGCCAGAAGAGACGTTTGAATCAGGTTTGAAAAAGACGATACAATGGTATCTGGACAATCAGGTTTGGTGGCAAAGTGTTTTGGATCAAACTTACAATCGACAACGATTGGGTATTTGTCCGTAATCGCATGCCATGATTACCTTAAATGGGTTTTGTTATCGTTTATGGTTTAATCTATCAACGAATGGCGAATTTGAGTGTGTACAAGATATTTTAGCACTAAAAATTTTGAAGATTAACGTTTTCACAAAAACGTTATGATATTACTAAATAGGTTTAAAATTGCAATGAAAAATAAAACAGCTGTCATTACAGGCATTACAGGGCAAGATGCAGCATATCTTGCCGAATTATTATTAGAAAAAGGCTATAAAGTATACGGCACTTACCGAAGAACAAGTACGGTAAATTTATGGCGTATTGAAGAGTTAGGTATTCAAAACCATGCTAATTTAGAATTGTTGGAATATGATTTAACTGATCTTTCCGCCAGCATCCGATTACTGCAACATACTCAACCTGATGAAGTGTATAACTTAGCGGCACAGAGTTTTGTGGGAGTATCTTTTGCTCAACCCATTACTACGGCAGAAATAACAGGCATTGGTCCCGTTAATTTGCTTGAAGCTATTCGTATTGTTAATGATAAAATTAAATTTTATCAGGCATCAACGTCTGAAATGTTTGGTAAAGTACAAGAAATACCTCAAAAAGAAAGTACCCCTTTTTATCCTAGAAGCCCTTATGGCGTAGCAAAATTATACGCACATTGGATGGTGATTAACTATCGCGAATCTTATGATATGTTCGCTACTAGCGGTATTTTATTTAACCATGAATCACCACTTCGTGGACAAGAGTTTGTTACGCGTAAAATTACAGACTCAGTAGCGAAAATAAAACTGGGTAAGCTAGATGTGCTTGAGCTAGGTAACATGGATGCAAAACGTGATTGGGGCTTTGCTAAAGATTATGTTGAAGGCATGTGGCGTATATTGCAAGCAGATGTTGCCGATACTTATGTGTTAGCGACTAACCGTACAGAAACAGTACGAGACTTTGTTACTATGGCATTTAAAGCAGCTGATATACAGTTGGAATGGCAAGGAAGTAATGAACAGGAAGTTGCAGTAGATGTGGCCACAGGTAAAACTTTAGTACAAGTTAATCCTAAGTTTTATCGCCCTGCCGAAGTTGAATTGCTCATTGGTGACCCAAGTAAAGCAAAAGAGCAATTAGGCTGGGAGCCAAAAACAACGCTAGAAGAATTATGCGCTATGATGGTTGAAGCAGATCTTCGTCGTAATGAACACGGTTTTTCTTTTTAAACATGAAAACTATTTTACTAACAGGTGCGTCTGGTTTTACCGGACAGCACTTAATCAAATATGCTAGTTCCCTTGGTTATAATATTGTTGCTTTATGCCATAAGGAAAAAGAATATGTTAATGGTTGTTCAGATATTATTGTTGCTGATTTAGGTGATAAACCGACTTTAAAAAGAGAATTATCAAGAATAAAACCTGATTTTGTTATTCACCTAGCCGCTATTTCATTTGTTGCTCATGGCAATGTAAAAGATATTTACAGCACTAACTTAATTGGTACTGTGAATTTGTTGGATTGTTTAATTGAACTTTCGTTTCCGATTCAAAAAGTATTAATTGCTAGCAGTGGTAATGTATATGGAAACAATAACCAATTGCCGATTTCAGAAAACACGTTACCTTCACCCGTAAATGATTATGCGGTATCTAAATATGCTATGGAATTAGCGGTACAACTTAGGTTTAGTGAATTACCTATCATATTGGTTCGCCCATTTAATTATACCGGGTATGGACAAGCAGAACATTTTCTAATTCCTAAAATTGTTCATGCATTTAAGCAGAACAATAAAACAATTGAACTTGGTAATTTAGATGTTGCCAGAGACTTTTCGGATGTAAGAGATGTTGTGGCTGCTTACATTAAATTACTCGAAAGTAATGTTCATTCTGAGGTTTTTAATATTTGTACAGGTAAAGCTATTTCATTACTTTGTGTTATTGAAATGTTGGATACTTTAGCTGGTTATAAAATTGATGTTAGCGTTAATCCTGAATTTGTGCGTGAAAATGAGATCAAAGAACTTTATGGCAATAACCAAAAATTAGTTGATGTTATAGGTGAATATCAAAATTATCAATTTGCAGATACCTTGCAATGGATGTATCAGCATGGCGTTTCAAAGTAGGTGAAAATAATTTTAGGTTGCGATCCTTTATTAATGCCACTTACTGGGATTGGTCATTATACCCAACAATTAGGTAATGCTCTACTAAATAACAAAGAAGTAGATGGCTTGGAGCTTTTTGCTCACGGTAAATTTTTCCCAAAAAAACTGTTAAATAATAGTGCGTTTGATGATAAAAACGAAAAAGCAAAACCAAACATAACTTCTATAATAAGGACAAAATTAGCTTCATCAGAAAGAGTTGTTAAAGTTTACCAAGCTATACTTCCCTATATTACTAAAGTAGCCCTTCGTAATCACTCTGATCATATTTTTCATTCACCTAATTTTGTATTGCCAACATTTGATGGCCACAAAATAACAACTATTCATGATCTATCTACTATTCGATATCCACAATACCATCCTAAAGCTCGAGTGAACTTTGTTAATAATGCCATTATTGATGCGGTGGATAAAGCTGACCATATAATAACTGACAGTGAATTTGTTAAAAACGAAATTATTGAATTGTTATCTGGAAATAAAGACAAAATAACAGCAATACCTTTAGGAGCATCATCGTCATTTTTTCCACGTCCGCAAATGGAATGTAAAGAAACATTAATTAAATATGATATTGAATATAATCAATATTTTTTATTCGTATCAACATTGGAGCCACGTAAAAATCTAGATAATTTACTTGATGCATTTACATTATATCGAGAAAAAAACCAAGCAGGTTTGCCGTTAATTTTAGTGGGTGGTCAAGGCTGGAATAACGAAAGTATACTTGAGAAAATTAAACAGTTAGAACATAAAGGTTGGATTAAATATTTAGGTTATCTTCCGCAACAACACATACCTATTATATATTCCGCTGCCCGGGCTTTGCTGTTTCCATCAGTTTATGAAGGTTTTGGTTTGCCGGTATTAGAAGCTATGCAGTCTGGTACACCGGTATTAACGTGTAAAGATTCTTCTATGCATGAAATAACTGATAACTGTGCTGCTTTAGTTGATGTTGATGATGTGGATGGTATGGCTGATTGTATTGAACGTTTTGTGCTTGATGATAAATGGCAATGTGATTTGTCGAAAGCGGGCGTTATTCGAGCTCAAGCTTTTTCGTGGCAACGATGTGTATCTGAAACACTTAATGTTTATAAAGCATTGAGCTAGATAAAAAGAAGTACTAAATGTGTTTAATAAAAATTTTAAGTAAAAATAGTTAATGAAAACACTCCACATTGGTAAATATTACTCTCCCTTTAATGGCAGCATTGAAAATTTCACTCACGATGAAGTGAAAGTGCTACATACCAGCAGTAACTTGTATGTTGTTACCAACAACTTTGAGTTGTGTTAATTAATAAATAACTAAAGCGAGTATTATATTGTTAGCACCTTGGTCTTAATCAAGTATAGGTATAGGTAATTTGATTAAGTTAACGGTATACTTATTAATATTATTTTTTATAAGGTTGAAACAATGAAAGAGTTACTTGAAGAAATTGAGCTACATAGTAAGGCTTTACCTGACTCTGTTCAGCGCGAGGTGCTCGACTTTATTAAATTTAAAGAGCAAAAGTTAAACGAAGAAAATAATACATTGTTAGAAGTATCTATTTTAAGTGAATCTGCTTTGTCACAGTGGAATAATAAAGAGGAAGATTAGGCATGGTCAAGCTATCAGTAGGTGATGTTGTTTTTGTTAACTTTCCTTTTTCGAATTTAGCACAATCAAAATTACGACCAGCAGTTATTATCGCGAGTCTTATGCTAAACGTGAAAGGAAATTTTTTAAGAAGCATCCTGAATTAATTAAACAATATGTAAAAGCATTAAAGTTACTATCGCTTGATCCTATGCAACCATCATTAAGGTTACACGCCCTAAAAAAACAAACATTGTCATTTTAAATTGATAAATATGCAATATAGGGTTTTAATAACATTGAGGCTTTTGAGTGATGGTAAAGTATTGTTAATTGATGTTGGTGATTAATATTTTGGATGGCAGTAAAGTCTAAAAAACAAATTAAAGGGTTTTTCGTCATTAAAATTAATAATAAATATAAAACACTTCACATTGGTAAATATTACTCTCCCTTTAATGGCGGCATTGAAAATTTCACTCAAGATTTAGTTGAAAGCGCTACATACCAGCAACAAGTAAAACCTTATTTACTCGTTCACCAACATCAAAATGTCGTAGCAACGGTTGAAGAAAACGTTAATGGTATTTTAGTTACTCGCGTTAAAAAGTTATTTACGCTGTTATATTCGCCTATTTCACTCACTTTTTTAGTTGAATTAAACAAAACGATTAAAACTATTCAGCCTGACATATTGCATATTCATATGCCTAATTTATCGGCCTTTTGGTGCTTATTTAGTGCTAATGCCCGTAAAATTCCGTGGGTTATTCATTGGCATGCCGATGTTTTAGGTGAAAAACCTGATTGGCGAATTAAAATTGCCTACCAAGGTTATAGGATATTTGAAAAGCTGCTGCTAAAGCGCGCTAAGGCTATTATTGTAACCTCACCTCCTTATTTAAAATCAAGCGAGCCGTTAAACGAATTTAAAGATAAAGCGCATGTTATTCCTTTAGGATTAGCGGGTAGTAAGCCTGAAAAAGATGAACAACTAAACGCCGCTGATACAGACAATTTAGTTGCTGAAATGCATCACGAAAACACCTCGCTTTCTTTGCTTATTATTGGCAGATTAACGTATTACAAAGGTCATCAATATTTATTGAGTGCATTGGCACAAGTTGAAAATATAACATTAACGATTATTGGTGTTGGCGAGCTTGAAACCGCATTAAAAGAACAGGTTAAAGCGTTATCACTTACACAACGTGTTAAATTTTTAGGTAGTGTTGATGATGAAACCCTAAAACAATCGATACAAAATTGTGATTTGCTGTGCTTGCCGTCAATTGAGAAAACAGAAGCTTTTGGTTTGGTACTTTTAGAAGCTGCACAATTAGCCAAACCAGCGTTAGTAACTTCTGTTAAAGGCAGTGGTATGTCGTGGGTTATACAGAATAAAAAAACCGGCATTGTGATTGAGCCTAATTCTGTAGAGGCTTTAGTTCAAGGTCTTGAATTTGCAAACCACAATAAGGCAGTATTAAAGCAGTATGGAGTAGCAGCACAAGAGAATTTTTATCGTCAGTTTTCAATTGATGCGGTGGCAGGTAAAACGGTTGATTTATACCAAAAAGTGCTAGATGCTGAAACAAGTTCAGCATGACGGGGTTGTTCAGCATGACGGGGTTGAACAGCATAGTCTTCCTGAATTTATTTCAGGATCTAGTTTTTTTATCAAGAGATACTGAAACGAGTTCAGCATGACGTTAGGTTAGATGCTGAAACAAGTTCCAATGCTGATCGTTTAAGGTAAAACAGGGTACTTGAACGATCTTTTCAGTGTGGCATATTAGTTTCTTTTTAAAAGAAACTAACCATGTTACGTGATGAATTATCGTAT